>Ga0137409_10000260_pt1 | contig 55916 bp, 61 predicted proteins | sample CZODoug1_16funga_FD_122059 | JGI IMG/M metagenome (GOLD analysis project Ga0137409, IMG submission 122059) | Vadose zone soil fungal communities from Angelo Coast Range Reserve, California, USA - CZODoug1_16fungal (Hybrid Assembly) | ecosystem: Environmental > Terrestrial > Soil > Vadose zone... | reverse complement strand
TGTAGCCATTCACTATGTACAAGGACACTATGAAGCCCATCGAAGGTGACGTCCAGGCAGCGCACGAGCTCGCTCGTGACGAGTCCGGCCGCCTCTACAGCGTCCGCATGCGCCAGCTGTTCGACCCGATGAACGTCGACATGAGCGTCATCGAGGCCATGGCGGCCCTCCGGATCGCCGGACGCGCCCTGCACCACATGCAGGAACGGTGGGCTGAGAAGCACGGGCTGAGCGAAGGCCGGCTCGGCGTCCTGTTCCGCCTCTACCGATGCGGGCCGACCCCGCTGGGCGACCTCGCCACGGACCTGGACTCCACACCGCGGAACATCACAGGCCTCGTCGACCACCTCGAGCGCGACGGCCTGGTCGAACGCGTACCTGACCCTGAGGACCGCCGGTCGGTCCGAGCGCGGCTTACGGAATCAGGCCGCAGCCGGATCGAGTCGATCTGGCAGGAGGGCCTCCAGCACCAGAACGAGATCGCGGGGGGCATGAACAAGGAAGACCTGGCACAGCTCCGACACCTGTGCCTGCAGCTGGTGGACAACGCCAGGAAGGAGCTGGGGAAGTGAGCCAGGTGATGGGCCAACCGATGACACACGGACTATCACGCAACCGCGTGATCCTCGCCACCGCAGGAACGATGCTTGCGCTGCTGCTGGCCGCCCTCGACCAGACGATCGTCGGCACCGCCATCCCGCGCATCGTGGCCGACCTCAACGGCCTCGACCGCCTGGCGTGGGTGACGACCGCCTACCTCGTGACCTCGACCACCATGACGCCGATCGCCGGCAAGCTCGGCGACCTGTTCGGCAGGAAGCCGTTCCTGCTCGCCGGGATGATCGGCTTCGTGGTCGCGTCCGCGTTCTGCGGCCTCGCCCAGGACATGACGCAGCTGATCGTCTTCCGCGGCATCCAGGGCATCTTCGGCGGCGTTCTGTTTGCGACTGTGTTCTCCGTCATCGGCGACCTGTTCGCGCCGTCCCAAAGGGCTCGCGCGCAGGGATTGTTCGGCGGTGTGTTTGGACTGTCCTCGATCGTCGGCCCCACAGCGGGCGGGTTCATCACCGACAACTGGAACTGGCGCTGGGTGTTCGAGGTGAACATCCCCGTTGGGATCGTCGCAGTGGCGGTGGTGATCGCAGGCCTCCCCTACGTCAAGTCCAAGGCCTCGTGGCGCGACATCGACTTCTGGGGCGCGTTCACGCTCGCGGCCGGAGTCGTTCCGCTGCTGATCGCCCTCACGATCACCCGCGACCACGCGTGGACCTCGCCCGAGGTCATGGGCCTGCTCGCCCTCGCGGCGGTGATGCTGGCGGCCTTCATCTTCATCGAAAGCCGTGTCGAGCACCCGATCGTGCCGCTTCACCTGTTCAAGAACCCCACCTTCACCGTGAGCATGCTGGTCGGGTTCCTAACCGCCTTCGGCATGTTCGGCTCCATCCTGTTCACGCCGCTCGTCTTCCAGGGCGTGCTCGGAATCAGCGCCACCAACTCGGGCGCCCTGATCACGCCGATGATGTTCGGCCTGCTGGCCGCAAGCACCCTGACGGGTTTCCTGATGCGGCGGATCAAGTACTACCGGTACCTCGGCACGCTGGGCGTGCTGGTGATGATCTTCGGCATGTGGCTGCTGTCACAGGTGGTGCCCGGCACCCCCGAGTGGCGCGTCGTCGCCGACCTGATCGTGGTCGGGCTCGGCATTGGGGTCACCTTCCCGCTCTACCTGACGGCCGTGCAGACCGCCCTTCCCCGCCAGTACCTCGGCGTCGCCTCGAGCCAGATCCAGTTCTGGCGCAACCTCGGCGGCACCGTCGGCAGCGCCATCCTCGGCGCAGTCCTGGCCAACCGGCTGCCTGATTACCTGACGGCTCGGGTCGCCGGCCTCCACCTGCCGGCGCAGGTGCTCGCCAGCCTGCCCAAGGGCGGCAGCGCGAACTCGATCCTCGACCCGACGCTGCTGGCCAAGCTCCCGCCGTCGTTCGTCAGCGCCATCCGCTGGGCCCTGTCTGACACCCTGCACGACATCTACCTCTTTGCGGGCCTGGTCCTGGTGGTAGCCCTGGTCTCGACCTTCTTCATGAAGGAGGTTCCGTTGACCGGAACCCGGCCCGGGATGGCCGACGACGAACCAGCACCGGATGAAAAAGTCGAGAGCGCAGACGAGCGCCCGCGCGCCGTCGTCCCGGCCTAGTTTCCCGGCCCCGTAAGGCCCCTTCTCCAAATTCGGTTCAAGCGCGTTAGAATCGCCACCGCAACGCTGGAGGGGTAGACCGGTCGTCTGCGTCCGGGCCTCTGAGCGGGATTTCTAGGGAGGCCAGGACGGTGAGTTTCGTGGATCGGACCTTAACTTGTCGCGACTGCGGGCGTGAGTTTCTTTTTACGGCGGGGGAGCAGGAGTTCTATCAGTCGCGCGGGCTCCAGAACGAGCCTCGGCGCTGCCCGGAGTGCCGGGCGGCCCGAAGGACGTCAGAGGGCAACGGTCGTTCGAGGGTCATGCATGACGTGATCTGCTCGAACTGCGGAAAGCAGACCCAGGTGCCGTTCGTGCCGACAGGCGCGAGGCCGGTGTACTGCCTGGACTGCTTCCAAACGGTCGGCCGCCGCTAGTTCTGTCGGGCGCCGCGCTAAGAGGGAACCGAGTCCGGTTCCCTCTTTTCATGTCAAGCGATGGCGATCGGGCGGACGGGTGAGCCGGTGGCGCCGCGCATCTTGAGCGGCAGGCAGACGAAGGCGAACTCACGCACGTCGGCTGACGCCAGCTCCTCGAGGTTCAGGTTCTCGATGATCGGCACTCCAGCCCGGACCAGCAGCAGGACATGGCCGGGCAATGTCACGCCCAGCTCTGGGTCGGTGGGTCCGATCACATCCCACGCCATGTTGTCGGCGCCCACGGCCCTCACCTTCCTGTCGATCAGCCAGCGAGAGCCGGCGGCGCTCACGCCCGCGCCTTTGAGGTAAGCGTCCGGCTCGGACCACAGCGCGCCGTAACCGGTACGTACGAGCACCACGTCGCCCGCACGAACCTCGACACCGCCATTCTTGGCGGCCTTTTCGAGCTCGTCAGGCGTGATCGAGTGGTCGGGCGGCAGGCGTTTGGGCCCGGCCACGTCCAGCAGCACGCCGCGAGCCACGAGCGGCGCCATGGTGTCGATTCCGAGGACCCGAAACCCAACCGAGGTTTGCACCCCGCTGTCCACGTGAACGCCGCCGTGCAGCATCAGGTTCTCCGCCTGGTGCGCCAGCGCGTCGATGTGTGTCCCCGAGTGCTCGGGCATGACGACGATTCCAGAGGCGCCGGTGCGAGCCTCGGGCGCGCCGCGTGCGTGGTGGCGGTGGAGGAAGTAGTTGAAGCCGGGCTGGTGAGCCGGATGCGATGGCGCGCCCGCATAGCGGAGCTGTTCGAGGTCGAAGACGCGCGCGGAACCTAATGCCTCGAGGAGGTCGGACATTAGAGGTGCGGCTGGGGGGCGGACCGAGAGATTCGGTGCCCAGGGGTCCCTCCCATGACTTCGTCATGGGGACCCCAGTGGACGGGCCGAGCATCGCAGCGCGCGCATCCGTTGATGCGTAAGCGAGAAGCGGAGGCCGCAACGACGCAGATGGGCCGCATGGGCGCCGAAGATCCGGTCGGCATCCCCAGCCGCACCTCTTTACTCGCGGTAGCGGTAGACGATGCGGCCGCGCGAGAGGTCGTAGGGCGACAGCTCCACGCGGATGCGGTCACCCGGCGTGATGCGAATGAAGTAGCGCCGCATGCGGCCGGCCGCATAGGCGATGAGCTTGTGCCCGTTCTCGAGCTCGACCTCGAACATCGCGTTGGGCAGCGCCTGGGCGACGACAGCGTCCATCACGACCGCCGCCTCTTTCTGGTCGCCATCGTCACGTTCGGTCTTGCGCGCCTTTTCCGGGCGCCGCGGACCTCTACGCTGGCTCTTGAACTTTCCCAAGACTCGTGAAGTCTAAAGGCGTGGAGCAACGGCCGCGAGGCGGGTCTCGATCGCCGACGCGACCTCCGGGGCGACGAGATCCGCCGAAACAAGGCGGCGCAGCGTCTCGAGCCAACGCCCGTTTTTGCGTATCGCCTCGCCGATCAGGACGCATCCGCTGTCGACGTCACCGGCAGCAGCCATTGTCACGCCGGCCATGAATCGAAGCTCGATCATCTCCGGAGCGATCGCAAGCGCCTCGTGCAGCTTGGCGATCGCTCCTTTCATATCGCCTTTCTCCTCCAGGTGGTCCGCATCACCGGCCGTCATGTATGCGCGCTTGATGCGGAGAAGGCGCCGAAGCTCAGGCAAGGGCTCTGCAGCGTCCTCGACGCGGAGATCGATGATCCGGTCATTCCACGAACGGCCGGTACCGGTCCCGGCGACAACGAGCATCGCGGCCGATTGCTTGCCACGGATGTCACCACCCTCAGCCTCAGCGGCTTCGAGCGCGGCCATCATGCGCTCGGGCAGCGGCGCATCGGTCGTTGTGAATGCCTCAGCCATGGCATCCCAAACCGTGTCCTTCTCCATCAGGTTGGCCTGGCAGCTGAAACCATCACCGAGCGTGTGGCCTGCCGCGGGGATGCACTTGCCGCCGGTGTGAGCAGCGACGTTGCCGGCCGCATCCACCACGGCGCACTGACGCACCTCGGCTCGGGGATCGCCGGCTGTCAAAGCCCTCAGCGTTTGTTCGGCGGTGTAACCGGCCTGCAGCAATTCGAGTCCGAGCGGGCCGTAGCTGAGGTTCACTCGCGATTGCGTCGCGACGGCTCCGACGCCCGCGAGGGCCCAGGGCACGGCCGGGCTCACCTGGAAGTAGTGCGACTGCACGGCAACCCCGAACTCTCCGGTCTTCTTGTCGCGCGCGACGATCGAGTAGGTCAAGGGCCTTATCGTAAAGCCGCCGTGGCTTACTACCGGAAACCCGACTGGTTCACCAAGAACGTCTTCAACCGCTCTGTTGAGCTGATGACCCGCGCGGGGATCAGCGTGTGGGGCTCGCGCATCCTCCGCGTTCGCGGCCGCAAGTCGGGCGAGTGGCACAGCCATCCGGTCAACCTGCTGACCCACGAGGGCAAGCAGTACCTCGTCGCGCCGCGCGGCCTGACGCAGTGGGTCCGCAACATTCGCGCGGCGGGTGGCGGAGAGCTGGTCCTCGGCAGCAAGGTCCAGCCCTTCAAGGCGATCGAGGTCTCAGACGACGAGAAGATCCCGATCCTGCGCGCTTACCTCAAGCGGTGGAAGGTCGAGGTGGGCATTTTCTTCCAGGGCGTCAGCGACGACTCGCCGGAGGAGGAGCTGAAGCGAATCGCTCCAGACCACCCGGTCTTCAGGATCGAGCCCTTTCAGTCCTCGTAGGGCAGCTCGCGCGGCTTGGACGCGCGCCAGCGTTCGATCCACGAGCCCTGGATTTGGGGCTGGCGAGGCTCCGCCGCCAGGGTGCGCACCGCTTTCTCGATCCGGGCCGTGAACTCACGCGAGCCCTCCTTGGGCTCAGGCGACATCGGCTTGCCGATGCGGACTCGAACCGGCCCGGGGAGCGGCAGCTTCTGGCCCCTCGGCATGATCTGGTAAGCGCCGCGGATGTGCATCGGCACGACCGGAGTGCCGGTCTCGTTGGCGAGATGCCCGACGCCGGCCTTGAACTCCTGGATCCGGCCGTCGGGCGAGCGGCTGCCCTCCGGAAAGAGCACGAGGTTCCAGCCCGACTTGAGCAGCTGGCTCGAGCTGTGCAGCTGCGCCTGGGCGCCCCCGGTTCGCGAGAACGGGAACGTGTTGAGAAAGAGGCTGACGATGTTGCCGAGCAGCGGCCGCTTGAACCAGTAGTCGGCGGCGGCGGCCACCACGGTCCGCTCACGAGCGCGGTCGGTGAGCGCATGGAGGATCAAGGAGGTGTCGGCGTGGCTCGAGTGATTGGCGGCGAAGATCACCGGCCGCTCGAGCTCGCGCACCCATTCGCGGCCCTCGACCTTGGGGTGGGACATGACCTCGGTGAAAGGCAGCAGCAGGCCGCGCTGGATCAGGTAGCGGATGGACCGCACAGGCTCCTGGCGGGCCCAGCCCAGGTCGCTCGCCGGAGCTGGAACGACGGCTCCCCGCTCAGGCCACGTGTGGGGGCGGGGTGTGTCCCAGTGCCAGGCGCGGCGTACACGCCGCACGTCTTCTGCGCTGCGGCCGATGGTGCGGACCAAGCCGCTGAGGCCGCCTTCGCCTGAGTACCAGGGCATTAACTGACGCCCACGTCGCATTGGCGGCCGGGTTGACCCCGGCCGCGACTGTGTGCTTTCAAATCGCCTCTCAGGCGTTGCACGGCGTAATCATTCAGACCATCTGGGGTTTCGCTCATATCTTTATTCGACGTCGGCCAACATGATCGGGGGCATGCGCATGTGGGTGACGCTCGGGTGACGCCCGACCGTCTGCTCCGCCATCTCGAACGCGTCCTCCAGCGTGGTCGCCGCCTTGAAGCCGAGACGATGAACGACCTCGCGCTCACCGCCCACGATGATGATGTCGCCGGCGTGCTCCATCGCGTGGGCCGCCCAGTACCACGCGTAAAACGGATGCGCGCCGTGATACGCGTGTGACTTCCGATAAAGCTGCCTGAACCACGGGTCCTCCGCAAACCGAAGCTCGTACCTGCTCTCGATCTCGGCCGGATCGGTGGTGTCGGCCAGCACTTCGTCGTAGAAGTCGATGTAGCTCGGGTGCTGCACCGCATCGAACTCATAGCGGCATGGATGGGTGAGGATGAGCACTCCTCCCTTCCTAAGCACCGGCTTGTTGCGATAGAAGTTGAAGAGGTAGCCGACACCCATGCAGACGACGAGGATCGGGTTCATCGGCGCGTTGACGTTGTAGGGACCGAGGTACGGCACGCCGATGGTGACGATGTCGGTCTGGCCCTCGACGCGAACGCTGATCTGGTTGCGCACCGCCTCGAGGGTCTTCTCGTGGACGGCGTCGACCTGTCCCGCGTTCACCCCGGTCAGGCCGTAGGGCGCCCGCATGGCGTGAAAGATGTTCCGCTTGAACGCGGGCGGCGCCAGGTCGGTCATCTGCTTCATGCCGAGAAACATCGCCTGGTCCTGAGCTGTCCAGTCCGTCTCGCGCTTCTGCATGAAGTTCGCGATCGCAGGAAACGCGTGGTTGTTGACGGTCGTTTCGATGTGGAACACGCGGACCGTGTCCTCGATCAGCTGGCCCTGTCTGATACACGAGTGATGCAGTGCAGAGTCGGGCGGATTCATGTAGGAGCGTGAGCCAAGCAGAGTCTTGACGTTGTGGTGGGCGCGAATCCCTCTGTATGACGCGAGGCCGGTCGACATCGACTTGTGCCCGCCGTCCATCGGCACCAAAGTGAGGTTCACGTAGACGACGAGGTCGGATTCGGCTGCGCGCTTGTGCAGCGTGACCTCCTCCCCCTCGGCCGTCTTGCCGATGTAGACGTTGAGCTCGGGATCCTCCCCGTCGTGCTGGTACAGGCGGTCCGGCCAGAACGTGCTGAAGATTCGCTCGCCGACGATGTGCCGGATCTCGTCCTCCGTCATGCGCCGGTGAAGGCCGAGCGCGGCGATGAGGTGGATATCCTCGACGCCGATTTCGGCCGCCATGTCGATCACCTCTTCCATCACCAGCTGCCGCACGTCCGGCGCGGCCATCGGCGGCAGTGGTAGCGAGAGGTCGTCGAACGCGATGGTCAGCTTCATCCCTCTGCGCAGCAGGGACTTGAGCGGGTCATCCTCGATCGGCTTGCCCAGCGCCCGCTTGATCGCTCGCTCGGGGTGGGCGATGGGTTCGAGCGGGTCGGGTGGGTAGACGATGCGCGCTCCCAGCGGAAGCTTCTCGAGCCGCACTCCCTCGCCAAAGTGAAAGAGCACCGGCGGGGTGTTGCGGTCGACTTCGATTACAGCTCCAGGACGGGGCACTAGGCCCTCAATCCTCGCAGATCGAATGCGACCTTCACGGCGCCCAACTTTCCGGCGCTCATCGCGTACGCGATCGCGTCGCGGTATTCGCCCAGGCCGAACATCGGACCGGTCAGCGTCTCGAGATGCAGCTCGGGCGCCGCCTCCAGGGCGAGCTGAAAGGTTCGCTTTCCCTTTTTCTTGGGCTCTGCGCCGTACGCGTACGCACCCATCACGGTCAGCTCCCGCTGCCAGATCGGCGCCCAGTCGACCCTCTCTTCGCCCGGCATGCCGACCGCGACCACAGTTCCGCCTTCACGCGTGTACCGGACCGCGTCGTTCAAAGCGTCGGCACGGCCCACGCACTCGAAGGTCACATCGGCGCCGCCGAGGAGAAGCGAACGATTCATGCCGTCGAGTCGCCGAGCGCCCGTGGCAAAGCGGATCCGCTGAAACACCTCGCCCGGCGAGATGACCTGGTCGGCGCCGAGCTTTTTCGCCAGGTCGCGCTGCGTCGGATGCTTGGCGACCGCGATCAGGCGCCTGGGCGGCGTGAAGAGCTTGACCGCCGCGATGGTCAGAAGCCCGATCGTCCCCGCGCCGGACACGACCACGATGTCTTCCTTGGCGGCGCCGCCGCGCAGGGCCGCATGCACGCAGCAGGCGAATGGCTCGATCAGCACGGCAGCTTCGTCCGACAGCGCCTCCGGCACCTTGTGGAGCTGGCTTGGGTGCGCCACCAGGACCTCACCCCAACCCCCGCCCGTGTCGGCGCAGTAACCCGTCTGCAAGCCGACCTCGATCGGCCCCTCGGTCACGTTGTAGCAGAGCCCAGGGCGCCCTTCGGCGCAACGCGGGCACGGCGGCTCGATGCCGCGGACCTTGCAGCCGAGGGCGGGCTCGATCACGACGCGCGAGCCGTCTTCGAGGGTGCCGACAACCTCGTGGCCGGGCACGAATGGATAGCTGGTGAGCGGGTCGAGATACAAGGAAGCGTGGCCGCCGATGGCCGCGAGGTCCGAGCCGCAGATCCCGCTCAGCGTCGGCATGACACGGACCCACTCCCGGGTCGGGAGCTCCGGCTCGTCCACGTCCCCCAGCTTCAGCATCGAGAGCGCGCTGGTCGCGACGTCGGCTCTGCCGCCGGCGGCCTTGACGATGGCGTAGGCGGGGATCGAGCGAACGTACTGGAGGGCTAGCACAGGCTTAAGCCCCTCTCCCCGAGGGGGAGAGGGGGTGCTGCTTCACCTTGACCCTCTCCCCGATGGGGAGAGGGGGTGCTGCTTCACCTTCTTACTGCCTCCCGATACTCCTTCGACCTTGGGTCCGGCATCGGCAGCCGCCAGTTGCCTGGCGCCATCCGCCATCGCTCGATCCGCCAGCCACGCTGCCCGGCGACCTGCGACAGCCGCGCGTCGGGGTTGACGGCAACCGGAGTGCTCACGAGCTCCAGCATGCCGAGGTCCGAAAGCGAGTCGGCGTAAGCGAAGCTCTCTGACAGGACGATCCCATTGCGGGCTGCGTACTCCTCGAGAAGCGTCGCGCGCGCCTCGCCGGCGGGCGGTGGCGACTGGAGGTCACCGGTGAGCCGTCCGTCCTTGACCAGCAGGTGCGCACAATCCACCTCCACCTCCAAAAGCTCGGCCAGCGGCTCGACCACCACATCCAGCGCGCCGGTCAGCAGCAGAACGCGATGCCCCGCGCGCTTGTGCTCGCGGATCCGCCGCATGCCTTCGGGGTAGATGCGTCGCAGCGTGACTGCATCGAGCGCCTCGCGCCCCAATCCCTTCATCACCTCGTAGTCGAGTCCGTCGTACTCGCGGTAGAAGCTGCGCTGGAACTCCGCGCGTGACCGGCGCTCGAGGTAGAGCCAGCGCGGTGCCTCGCGAAGCATCTGCGCCATGAACGCGGGCCAGTCGTCGACCGGCTGCGCGCGCAGGCGCATCCACAGGAAGTATTCGACGACGTTGGTTTCGACCAGGGTGCCGTCGACGTCGAAGACAGCGAGCACGTCGCTGCGGCCCCTGCGCCGCTCGATCGCAGCGCGCACCGAGCTCGACTCGGGCTTCGGCGTGGTGCTGCCGCTGGGCTGCTTGCCCTTGCGCGCGGCAGTCTCGGCTCTTGACATGCGGACCACGGTCGGAAAGTGCACGTCCTGGAAGTAGTGCTCCCAGTCGTACAGAGCAGCATCGAACGGAAAGATCTTGCGCTCGGATTCGGGCACCTTCTCCCAGATCGACATGAGGTTGCGCGTATCGAAGATGCAGTCGACCTCGGTGTAGACGCCGTACAGCTGGATCAGATTCACGCCGCGGTCGAGGCGCTCGCGCTCGGCGTTCAGCTCGTCGGACAGATCGGCGACGCTTGCGCCAAGGGGCAGCCGCTCGACCACCCACTGGGCGGCTTCGACAAAGCGAAGCGCGGTTCGCGCTCGCGTCGCGAGCTCCTCGCGGGTCGGATAGGTCCAGGTCGGAGTCCCGATCGCCTGGCCATAGCGGTCGCGCAGGGGATTCTTGCCGAAGTAGCGGCCTGCGGCGTCGGCCATGCCCCGGAAGCGCAGCGGATTGCGACTCCCCGAAGCGGCGTGGTAGACACGCGGCTTGGTGTCTGGCGGCGGGCTCGCGGCGACCGCGAGCACAGTGTTGACGACGAAGTCCGCGGGGATGATGTCGAGCACCGAATCGGGCAGCCCGGAGAAATCGCGCAGGATGCCGCGCCCGAAGGCGAGGATGAGCGGCTCTGCCATGCGAAAGCCTTCGAGCCATCCGGGAAACGGTTCCTCCAGCGCGCTCTCGATGATCGACGGCCGCACGATCGACAGCGGGATGTCGCCGTGGAGCTCGACGACGGCGTGCTCGGCCATCGCCTTGGTGAACGAGTAGATGTCGGAAAAGCCCATGGAGCGGGCGTGGGTCCTGCCCCGTTCGACCAGGCGGTCCTTGACCCATCGATCGCGCAGGCGCTCGGTGGCCCTGGCGACCGCGGGCGTCCCGGCCGGTCCCATCCGCGAGCGCGCTTCGCGCCCAAGCTTGTTCAGGATCTCCGGGCGCCGCGACTCTTCCTCCACCGGGCCCCGCAGGTTCGCGAGCACCTGCGCCTCGTTCCGCCAGTTCAGACCTGGGTCGAGAGGAGCCTCCTCGCGTACCAGGCCGCGCAGCATGCCGCCGACGTAGGCGGTCGAGATGTGGACGAGATGCGGCCTGGCGCCTGTCGCCTTGAGCGCCTCCACCATGCGCGCCGCACCCAGCAGGTTGGTCTGCGCCGAGAGGTCGGCGGGATTGTCGAACTCAACAGCGGCGGCCGAGTGGATCACGATCTCGCATGCCCGCAGCTGTTCGCGGCCGCTGTCGTTCAACCCCAGGCCATCGCGGCCGAGGTCGATCTCGACGACCCCAACCTTCTCGGCGACCAGCTTGGCGAAGGCGTCCTCACCCAGCTCTTCCTTGAGGCGCTTGAAAGCCGGGCTCGACAGGACCTCTTTCTCGAGGCGCTCCGCAGCCGGTCGGCGAGCGCTCGACCGGATCGCGAGGTTGAGGCGGCCGACCTCGGGAATCGAGCGCAGGCACTTCTCGACGATCGACTTGCCCAGGAAGCCGGTGCTGCCGGTGACCAGGATGGTCTTGCCCTTCAAGGCCTCGGCGATCAAGACCGAGTAAGTCTAAGGCTGGTGGTTATTGAGCCTCGCCGTGGTTGATCACAGGCACGGGGACCAGGGTGGACCCGCGTGCATCGCTCCACCCCAGTCCGGTCGTCACCGAAGCCCAGAACCAGTAGCTCTGGCCATGCCGCCCCCGAAAGACGCCGGAGCCCGCACCGGAGTTGGCGCTCCACAGCTTCATCGTCCCGTCCTGCATCACCACGTACACGTTGAAGGTGTTGCCGCTGCCCGGGCTCGACCACGAGACGTCGATCGCGGTCGGGTCCTCCGGGTTCACCGCCGCCCTCAGGCTGACCTTCGGCAGAGGAATGTCCGCGAATCGAGGTGAGCCCGTGAGCCAGAGGTCCCCCTGGTCCCATTGATAGGGATCGGGATACGACCCTGACCACCCGTACGGGTCGACCGGAGTCTGGCTGCGGTGAATGTTGTAGACCCCGAAGTGGAGATGGGGCCCGGTCGCGCTTCCAGTCATTCCGGAGATGCCGATGACCTGGCCGCGTGAGACGTGCTGCCCCTTTGAAACCTTGATCTGCGAGAGGTGCCCATAGAAGGTCAGCAGCCCGTTGCCGTGGTTGATCTCGATGGTCTGACCGCTCAAGCAAGAGTGGCAGTTGGGATCCAGCCAGTTCGCGAGCATGACGGTGCCGCTCGCGGCGGCTGCCACCGGCTCGAAGTAAAGGCCGTAGTCGTAACCGTCGTGACCGTCGTAGTAGAGATAGTCCTGGCGCCCGGGCGTCTGTGCAAACCCGGCGTCAAATGTCGGATCGGCGCCTCCCACGCTCGCCGATACGGTCGTGCCGTCGTAGCGGCATAGACGGTTGTCCGTGCCGTAGGTGGGATAGCAGTGGTCGAACAGCGACGTGATGTAGTGGGGGCCCATGAACGGAAGGGTCAGGAACGCGCCGGGTGACGGCCCGGTTCCGATGTTGCCGGTCCCGTCTTCGATCGGCCCGTAGCTCATCTGGCTTGGATAGAACCATCGCGTGTACTTCCCCGACTTCTGGCCGGGAGGCTCCGCTTGAGACGCCTGCGCGGGCACGCCGAACAGGAACAGCAAGAGGAAGGTGACGGCAAAAACCAATACCCGCATAGCCCTTGAAACGAGATTTCGAAGTTTAGGTTGCGGTCGCACCCCGCTTGCCGAGATTCTGGTTAAGTTTCGCAAATGACCCCTGCCGATGCTGGCGCTGGCGCCATTTTGAGCCAGGGCCGGGCCGCCGTGTATGAGGAGCCGCTAGGCCCGGCAGGCGTTCGAATTCGCGAACGGCCCAAGACCGAGGCAGCGCCAGGCGCGGTCGCGGTGGCCATCAAGGCCGCCTCTCTCAACCACCTGGACCTGTGGCTTGCGCACGGAGCCCAGCGAATCACGCCTCCACGCGTGATCGCGGCAGACGGCGCCGGAGTCGTCCAGTCCAGCGGCGATCCTGCGTGGCGTCCGGGCGACGAGGTCGTCCTCTTCCCCACCCTCTGCTGCTGGGAGTGCGAGTGGTGCCGCGCGGGTCAGAACGTAAAGTGCCCGCGCTTCGGAGTCCTTGGCGAGCATGCGGACGGTACCGCCTGCGAGCTGATCCACATCGACGCGCGCAACGTCTTCCGCAAGCCGGCCGCCCTGTCCTGGACCGAGGCCGCCGCGTTTCCGCTCACCTTCTTGACGGCCTGGCGGATGCTCACCACCCGAGCCCAGCTGCGCGCCGACGAGACTGTCCTCGTCGTGGGCGCCGGCGCCGGCGTGGCGGTGGCGGCGATCAGCATCGCGAAGCACCTCGGCGCGCGCGTCCTGGCGACCAGCCGGTCAGAGTCGAAGCGGCAGCGCGCGCTCGGGCTCGGCGCCGAGGCGGTGTTCGATTCGTCGGATTTCAGCAAGCCGGTGCGACAGGCGACCGGCGATGGTGTCGACGTCGTGTTCGAGCACGTCGGCCCCGCCACGCTCGATGAGTCCATGCGCTCGCTCGCGATGGGCGGAAGGGTCGTGACCTGCGGCTCGACGTCGGGAGTCAAGGCGGAGATCACGATGCCGCGGCTCTTCTTTCGCCACGCGGGCCTGCTCGGCTCGACAATGGGTAACGCGGACGAGTTCGAGGCGGTGCTCAAAGCGATCGATGGCGGCCTGCGTCCAGTAGTTGACAGCATCTATCCGTTGTCCGACGTAAGAGCCGCATTGGAACGGCTCGACGCGGCGGAGCAGTTCGGGAAGGTCGTGCTGTCGGTTTCGGACGGTTGATAAGGAGAGCATTCGGAAATGAAGGGCTTCAAGGCATTCCTGCTGAGGGGCAACGTCGTCGAGCTCGCGGTCGCTGTTGTCATCGCCGTCGCGTTCGGCGCGGTGATCACGGCGTTTGTCAAGGACCTGGTGACCCCCCTTGTGGCGGCTTTGTTCGGCAAGCCCGACTTCTCGAATCTCACCTTCACGATCAACAACAGCAAGTTCCTGTACGGCGATTTCATCAACGCCGTGCTCGCCTTTGTGATCATCGGGGCGGTCATCTATTTCTTCGTTGTCGTGCCCTACACGGCGTTCGTAGCACGTTCCCGTAAGGAACCGCCCGCCGACCCCACGACGAAAAAGTGCACAGAGTGCTTGAGCGAGATCCCGATCGACGCCCGGCGCTGCGCGTTCTGCACCTCCCCGCAGACGGCCTAGCCTCTGGCCAACCTCGCTCGGAGTAAAACCAGGACTATCTGGCGGCTGGGACCACCCATACTTTGCCGGCCGTCTCGTGACTCAATGTGAGCTCACGGCCGCCGGCCTTGATGCGCAGTGTGCCGGCGACACCGTCGACCTCGACCACCGACACCTCACGCCCTGGCACGAGCTTGCGTTCGTGCAGGTAGGCGAGAAGTAGGGGCGCCTCGCGCTCGGCGACCTCGGACACGCGAGTGATGGAGGCGCGCGCGCCGGCCTCCAGGTTCGCGAGCCGCATCTCGTTGGCCGCGGCCTCCGAGTAGCCGGGGATCGGGTTGCCATGCGGGCAGGTTCCCGGCCGCCCGAGCACCTCGTAGAGGCGCTCCTCAACCACCTCTGAAACCGCGTGCTCGAGCCGCGCGGCCTCGGTGTCCGCCGTGACCCAGTCCAGGCCGAGCCCGTCCGTGAGCCACCGCTCCATGATCCGGTGCCTCCGCACGATCGCCTCGGCCATGCGCCGGCCTTTGGCCGTGAGCTCGATCTCCTTGCGCCGGTTCATGCGCACCATGCCGTACCCGGTCATCCGCCGCACGGCCACGGTCACCGTTGGACGGCTCACCCCAAGCCAGTCGGCGAGGCGCGCGCTGCGCAGCGGCTCTCCCTCCGACCACATGTAATAGATGGCCTCGAGGTAGTGCGACACCACCTCCGATGGAGGCGTCGAATTAGACTTACCTAATCGTGGCTTTTGCACCGGCTAACACAGTGTCCCACGTCCGATGAACCAGGCGACCATCGTCTTGCTGGGTGCGATCGCCGGCGGCACCATTTTCTTGGGCCTGCCGGTGGCGCGGCTGCGGGGGCTTCCCAAGTATGTCCAGGGATTCCTCAACGCTTTCGCTACCGGGATCCTGGTCTTCCTCCTCTGGGACATCCTCAGCCACGCAGGCGAACCTGTCGAGGCTGCCATGGCGCACGGCAACAGCTCCTCTTTCGCGGCGATGGCGCTGATCTTCGGGGGCGGTGTCGCGGCCGGCCTGCTAGGTCTTGTCTACTTCAACCGCACCATCTTCAGCCACCTCAGGCATGGAACGGCCACGCCAAGCCCCCGGTCCCTTTCGTTGGCGATCGCGACCGGGCTTGGGCTGCACAACCTGTCTGAAGGGCTCGCGATCGGCGAGTCCGCGCATGTCGGCGCGATCGCGTTCACCGGAGTGCTGGCAGCCGGGTTCGCGCTGCACAACATCACCGAAGGGTTCGGGATCGCAGCCCCGATGACCACCGAAGCGAAGCCCGCCTCCTGGCGTTTTCTGGGTTTGGCTGGACTAATCGGCGGCGGCCCTACTTTTGTAGGGACGTGGATCGGTTACCTGGCGAGCTCTCCCTACTTCTCGGTCGCGTTTCTTGCGGTCGCGGCCGGCGCGCTGCTGTACGTGCTGAACGAGCTGTTCAACCTCGGCCGCAAGCTCAACACACCGCCCGGCTTCGCCTGGGGCCTGCTGCTCGGCTTTCTGACCGCATACGCGACCGACCTGGCGCTTATCGCTGCGACAGGTCTCTAGCTGGCGTAGTCGAAGTCGTCGGTGCCGTCGCCGTCAGGCTCGATGTCCTGCCAGTCCGGGTACCGCCATCTGAAGAGCCGTTCCTGAACCTCGAAAAGGCTGTCCAGCGTGTCCTGCACCTGGCCGCCGTCTCGCAGCGGCTCCCGGACGTGGTTGGGCATCGTCTCGACCACTCCCCGGAGCTCGGCCCGGACCCGCGCCGGCACCGTCTTGACCCCGTCCCGGTTCATCTCCTCGAGGCGCCAGAGGACCCGGTCGGTGGCCTCCAGCATGCGCTGGAAGGCGTACCGGCGCCGGTTTTGCCGGCGAAGCGCGGTCTCCTGCTGCTCGATTCGGCTGCTCGTGTGATCGATCATGCTCAGCTACCTTTCTTAGCTTACTGGCTCCCGCGAGTTCAGAAGTGACCGAATTGAGCGATTTCCTCGACCGGCTCGAACACCTGTTCACCCCGATCGACGGTTGGGGCGAGTTCAGGAAGGGCGCCCGGCCGGCGGCTGTCGTCTTCGTGCTCTACCGGCATGGAGGGCGCTGGATGGTGCCCTTCGTGAGGCGCCGGACGGACCTCAGGGACCATCCGGGGCAGGTCGCCCTGCCGGGCGGCGGGGTGAAGCCGGGGGAGTCGGCCTGGGAGGCCGCCCAGCGGGAGGTCCAGGAGGAGATAGGCGTCGCCCTCGGGCGGCTGGCCCCCCTTGGCGCCGGGGAGCCGATCTACGCCGCGGTCTCGAACTTCTCGGTCGTGCCGTTCGTCGCCCACCTGCCAGACCCGAAGCTGCCCTTCGTGCACGACGAGAGGGAGCTTGATGGCGTGCTCGCGATCCCGCTCGAGCGCCTGCTGGACGACAGCGCCTGGCTCGAGTCAGACGATCAGTGGCGGTTCCGCTACCTGGCGCACGAGGAGAGCGTCGTCTGGGGCCTGACCGAGAGGATTGTGGCTGGTCTCGCGCCGAAGCTCAGGGAAGCGCTCGTCGAAGATCGAAGCGGGGATCCGCCAGCTGATCCGTCGTGATGGCCGCGCGCGCCTCCATCACCCGGCGCGCGCGAGCGACCGTGTGGTGGTCGTTGATGCCGGCCGCCGCGATGAGTCGCCCGGCATCCAGGTAGAACGCTGTGAACGGAGGAATCCCGAGCGAACCTCGAACTACGATCTCGTCCCAGGCCAGCGCGGCGCCCGCGTACTGCAGGTTCAGGTCGTACTGGTCGGACCAAAACCAGGGCACCTCCGAGTAGGCGTCGCCGGTGCCGGCCATCGCCCGCCCGACGGCGAAGCCCTGTCGCTGCGCGGTCTGAAAATGCTCGACGCGAAGCCATGTCTCATACAGGCGGCTCCAGAACCGCGTCACGTCACCGGCCGCGAAAATGTCGGGTGCTGAAGTGCGACCGTCTTCGTCGACCACGATGCCCTGCTCGACGTGGAGTCCGGCGGCCTTGGCAAGCTCGATGCGCGGCTCAGATCCGATGCCGACGACGACCGGCGCCGGCAGCTCCGGCAGCGTTTCGACTCCGAGGTGCACACCTACCCCGTGCGCTCGATGCACATCGGCGACGTACGCTCCCAGCTCAAGGCCCAAGACACGGGCGAGCGGCTGCGCGAGCGTTTCGTAGACTCGGACCGAGCAGCCCCGTTGAGCTGCCGCCGCCGCCACCTCGCAGCCGATGAAACCCGCACCGATGATGTTGATGTGCATGCCCTCGGTGAGCACTTCCCGCAGCGCGTCAGCGTCGGCCAGCTCTCGCAAGTAAAGGCCTCGTTCCTCGAAACCTGCGAGTCTCCGCGCCGACGAGCCGGTCGCGATGCAGATGAGGTCCCAGGAGACGGTTCGCCCGGAGTCGAGCTCGGCGGCGTGCCGTTCCGCTCCAATCTCAGCGACCCGCTCACCCAACATCAGCTCGACTCCCAGCTCGCGATACTGCCCGCCCGGCCGCAAGCCCAGGCGATCCCGCGCCACCGTGCCGACGAGATATCCCTTGGAGAGATGCGGACGCTCGTACGGCATCACAGATTCCGCGCCCACCAGCACTATCTCGCCGGCGAAACCCCCATCTCTCAGCCCTGCGGCGACCGCGTCGCCGGCCGGGCCGCCGCCGACGATCAGCGCTCGAGTCGTTGCTTTTCGAGCTCGCGCAGACGGCGCAGGGACCAGGCCAGATAGCCGCCCAAGACCACCACCGCGAACGCATACGCGATGAGGAGATAGCTCAAGGAACGGGCTCCGGCTCGCGCGGAGCGCTGACCACCTGCGCATGGATGGCAGCCGCCGTCACGGGCCCGTCGGCGAGCATCTCGAGGCGGTATCGGATGGCGATCATCACCGCGGCCAGCACCAGCGTGCACGCCATCGTGAAGAAGAATGTCGCGAGCATCTCGGGCGGCAAGGCGTCGTTGACGATGATCGGCCCGGGGTGCACTGTCCGCCACCACGTGACGCTGAAGTGCACGACCGGCACGTCGACGAAACCGAAGATTCCGACCACGGCGGCAAAGCGCGCCGCCTGGCGCCCAGGCTCGGCGAGACGCCGGACGAGCAGGTAACCGGCATAGATGATCCAGAGCACGAGGGTCGACGTGAGCCTCGCGTCCCAGGTCCAGAAAGTGCCCCAGATCGGCTTGGCCCACAGCATGCCCATGACCAGGCAGACGGTGGTGAAAACCAACCCCACGACTGCGCCTGCGCGCGCGAGCCGGTCCGCGGCGAGGCTCTCGTTCCTCAAGTAAATGGCACCGCCCAGCAGGACCACGGCAAAGCATCCGTAGGCGGCGATGGCCGAGCTCACGTGCAGGTAGAAGATCCGCTGCACCGGACCTTGGAGTGCGTCGGTAGGAGCGAAGAAGAAGATGGCGCCGGCCGCAAGCAGCATCAGCGCCACCGCACCAAGTGCTCCTTTTTCGTACTTATTCATCGAGCACAAACCGTGCCGCGAGGGAGGTGAGCACCACGAACAGTATGTCGAAGTCGATGAGCAGGGCCAGGGCCTGGTCGTAGGTCCCGCTCGCACCCATCGCCACCTGTACCGCCTGGCCGCCCGCGACGATGAAAGGAATCCACAGCGGCAGCGTGAGCAGCGGAAGCAGCAGCTCGCGCGCCCGGACACGAGCCACCATCGCGGCGAACAGGCAGCCCAGCGCTGCCATCCCGATCGTCGCCAGGAGCACAGCGGCGATGATCGGGACGGACAACGGCGTGCCGAAAAACAAAGTGAGGGCAGGCAGCAGCACGGCCTCGCAACCGACAAGCAGGAGGGTCGCGGCCAGCGCCTTGCCTGCGAAGATCGCAACCGGCGATGCCGGCGTCATCAGCATGGCCTCGAGCGACGCTTGCTCGCGCTCAGCGGCGAAAGTGCGGCCGAAGGCGACCAGGCCCGCAAACACCAGGGCCATCCAAAGCACCCCCGGCGCGATCATCGGCGCGTTGCGCGAATCGATCTGAAAGCCGAAGTTGGCGATGACCAGCGCGAGGACCACGAACTGCGCCAGCGCCGGCACGAGCTCGCGCGTCCGCCACTCTGCCCTCAGGTCTTTGCGTGCCACTGCGAGCGCGACGGCGATCGTGTTGCTCACTGGACGATGTGCAGCCGGGTCGCGGTGCCGACCGATCGGCCGTGCCGCAGGACGAGCGTCCGCTGGCACAGCCGGTTGGCGAGGGCGTGGTCGTGCGTCGCGAGGACGACGGTGCGATCCCGCATCACGGTGGTCAGCAGGTCAGCTCCGTCTGAACCGAGGCTGGCATCCGGTTCGTCCAGGACCAGGAGCTTTGGCTCGTGAAGGATCGCGCGGGCGATCGCCAGCCGCTGCTGCATGCCGCGCGACAGCTGCCCCGCCGGCCGGCGCGCCACTTCGCTGAGGCCGACCACCGAGAGAACTTCTGCGACCCGGGCACGGCTCACCCCGTGCAGCGTGCAGAAGAAGTCCAGGTTCTCGACGGCGGAAAGCGCCGGGTAAAGCCCGGGCGCGTGTGCGACAAAGCCGATCCTGCGCCGCAAACGCCTTCGCTCCCGAAGGGCGTCGAGCCCCATGATCTCCAGCCGGCCCGAGGTCGGGCGCGCGGCGGTGGCGAGGATGCGAAGCAGTGTCGTCTTTCCCGCGCCGTTCTCACCCAGCACCGCCATGTGCTCGCCGGTGTCGATGGTGAGGTCGATCGACTCGATCGCGACGTCTGAGCCGAACCAGTGGGTCAACCCATTGGCGACGAGGATGCTCATCTGATTTCTTCCGCCGGCGTTCGGATCAAAGGCCACAGCACGAACGGCCCGGCGGCGAAAAGCAGCAGCGTCGCGACGACGAGCGTCATCTGGCCAACGCGGGCACGCGCCGCCTCACAGCCGCGAGCTCAGCTGCCCGTTCGCCGGCATTGCCCAGCACCACGCCGACGATGATGATCGCCCCGCCGGCCCAGATCCACGTCACCAGCGGATTGACGAAGATTCGAAACGAAGCCGAACCGGCCTCATCGATCCCGGTGAGCACCACGTAGACGTCGGCCAGGGGCGTGGTGCTGATCGCGACGTGGGTCAGCGACTGCCCGCCGAGCCCGGCGTACGTCGCTCGCCCGGGCTCGAGCGTGGACGTGCCGAACTGCATCAAACCGACGAGCTCCGTGTGGTCGGCCAGCTGGCGCGATTCGGAGCCGGAATAGGTCAGGGTGTAGCCCGCGACAGTTACCTGCTCCCCGGGCGCGAGGGTCACGGCCTTCTCTTGCTGCCAGAAATGAGAGGCGGCGATCCCTGTCACGAGGACGGCGAGGCCCAGGTGCGCGAGATACGCTCCGTACCTTCGTCGCCTGCGAACCAGCATTCCGGGCAGCCGCGACCATCCGCGTCCGAGTCGGGCGTACTGGGTGAAGCATGTGGCCGCGACGCCGGCGACAAGCGGCAGCGCGACCAGCGCGGGGATCGACCTGACTCCCAGGAAGGCAAGCGCGACCAGCACGATCGCTGCGACGCCGGCAGGCCAGATCAAGGCACGGATCGAAGCACGGCCCGCCGCCCGTCGCCAGGGCAGAAGCGGGCCTGCAGCCATCACAGCCAGCAAGACAAGGAACAGCGGGCCGGCGGCGCGCTCGTAATACGCGACACCAACCACCCGCTGCTGCCCGAGCATGCCGGAAATCAGGGGGAGCACCGTGCCCCACAGGACGACGGCCACGACACCGATCAGGAGGAGGTTCTGGAGGACGAATGCCCCCTCCTTGGAAACAGGAGCCGCAGGTTCCACGCCACCACCGAGGCTCCCCGACCGGGCGGCGAGCAGGACCCCGGAAAACACGATGCAGATGAATAGAAAGGCCAGGAACCAGGGACCGATATCGCTGACCGCAAACGAATGCACCGACTGGACGATGCCGCTGCGCACGATGAACGTGCCGAATATGACGAGAAGGAAGGCGAGGATGACCAGCCCGAAGTTCCACGCGCGGAAGCGGCCGCGCTTTTCCTGCACCTGCGACGAATGCAGGTAGGCGGTGGTCGCAAGCCACGGCATGAGGGCCACGTTCTCGACTGGGTCCCAGCCCCAGTAACCGCCCCATCCGAGGACGTGATAAGCCCACCACATGCCGAGCACGAGCCCCGCGGTCTGAAGGCTCCACGCCATGAGGGCAAAGCGGCGCGTGTGTGCAATCCACGCCTCGTCTGGCCGGCCCGCAAGCAGGGCGGCCGCGGCGAAGCTGAACGGGATCGCAAATGACGCGAACCCGGCCAGAACGACCGGCGGGTGGATGAGCATCCCCCCGTCGCGCAAGATCGGGTTGAGCCCGAGGCCGTCGGGCGGCGTGACCAGGAGGAGATCGAAGGGGCTCGCCACGATCACGAGCACGATCAGGAAGAAGCTCACGATTGCAGCCAGCACGCCTGCGGCATAAGCCGCAAGCCTCACGCCGAGCGATGCGCTCGCCACCAGCGACACGCTGCCCAGGACGCCCAGCACCAACACCCAGTAGAGGAGCGATCCCTCCTGCCCGCCGTAGAAACCCGCCGCGACGAGGGCGGTCGGCACCGAGAGGTCGGTGTGCTCGGTGACATAGGCGAGCGAGAAGTCATGGCTGAGCAGGGCCCACTCGAGCACCGCCCCGGCGAGCACGATCATCGCGGTCGCGGCATAGAAGGCCCGGCGGCCGACCTGCACCATCACCGCGTTCTGCTGCCAGCCGGCCCAGAACGAGAGCACCGCGGAAAAGCCGCCCATGACGAGCGCCGCAAGTAGGGTGCCGGCGCCGAGATATCCGAGCATCAGGTGATCACTGCGTGTATGGGGTCGTGGAGAACCGTGATGGGCACTTGGCCAGCAGCGTCCGCGCGTGGAACACTCCGTCTTTCCCCAACCGGCCTTCGGCGACGACGGTGATGCCCGGCTTGAAGATGTCCGGCAGCGGCCCGGAATAGTCGACCGGGATCGAGGCCGTTGCGTCCTTCTCCGTAAAGGTCACGTGCAGTCCGCCGGCGGACTTCTGCACGTCGTCCTGGACGACGCCCGCGACGCGCACGTCTCCGCTGCTCGCGTGCAAGCGCAGCTCGCTCACCGTGAGGTAGTACTCGGCGGAGCCGCCTGAGGCGGTGTAGATGAGGTAGCCGACGCATGCGGCGACCACCAGAGCCGGAAGAGCCCACCTCAATCCGGGGATCACGTCGATATGAGCGCCAGGTAGTGGTCGAGGGTGGACGCATCGAGCGGCCCTCCAAATGACGCTACGACTCGCCCCTGCGCGTCGATAAAGAACGTGACTGGAAGCCCGGCGACTCCGTATGACTGGTAGGTGCCTTCCACTATCGGACCGGCGGGATAGGGGTGCGGATGGCGCTCCTCGAAGCTGGCAAAGCCGCCGGCCGTGTCCTGGTTGTCGGCGCCGATGAACGCGACCCCGGGGTGCTCCGCGGCCGCGCCGGCCAGGACAGGCAGCTCCTGGATGCACGGCCCGCACCACGAGGCCCAGAAGTTCAGCACGACAGGCTTGCCCTTGAGCTCCCAGACGCCCATGCGCTGCCCTCCCTGAGCTTCGATCGCCAGCCGCGGCGCGGTCTTGCCCAGCAGCGGCGGGTTGGCCAGGGCGGCGTGCTGAAGTCCCCAAACGAGCGAGACCATGAGCACCGAACCGAGGACGATCGCGGCCGCAATGACCCCTACGGACCTGCGGTTCACCGCCTGAGTTTAGTTAGTCACCAATGCGTTCGCCTTCGCGATCCGGGCGTACAGGCGCCCGCTGGGCTTGATCGCCCTCTCGAGCGTCTTTCGATCGACAGCGATCAGGCCGAAATGCATCTGGTACCCACGGGCCCATTCGAAGTTGTCCATGTTCGTCCAGTGAAAGTAGCCGCGGACGTCGACGCCGTCCTCAATGGCCCCATGCACGTTGGCCAGGACGTCGCTCAAGTAGCGCTGGCGCCACTCGTCATCGTTGCTCGCGAGCCCGTTCTCGGTGATGTAAACAGGCTTGCCGAGCCCTTTCAGCTCGTTCAAGACGCGACGCATCCACGTGGGGTCGGCGCTCCAACCCATGTCGGTCACGGCGGCGCCGGGCACGTTAGAACGCCTGATGAACTGGTCCTGCGGCCGGCGAATGTCGAAGGCGCATACCTGTGCCCAGTAATGCGCGATGCCAATGAAATCGGACTTCGCCTCCACGATCCTTCGCAGCCGGCCCGGTCCGGTGGGCCAGCGGTCGACGGCGAGCTGAGCCGTCTGCGCGGCCAGGCGATCGCGGCGCCTTTGGGTCGCGGGCATCAAAAGAAACTTGTGATGCGACAGCCCGACGGGAGCGTCTGGCCAGCGGCGCTTGATCGCCTCGTACACGAGCTCGTGGGCCCGATGCATGTTGCCGCTCACCGCATACGAACCGAAGATGTCGCCATGACGGGCAGGCGGAAACTCACCCGTGATCCAGCCGTTCGCCGCGTAGATGCTCGGCTCGTTGATCGTGCACCACATCCCCACGAGGTCGCCCAGCTCGTCGACGACGCGGCGCACGAATGGAAGAAACGCACGCGGTGATCCGGAGGCTCGCCATCCGCCTTTCCGCGTGAACCAGAGCGGGCTGGTGAAGTGATGCAGGGTGAGCATCGGCTGGATCCCCTGCTCGCGCAGCTCACCCAGCACGTCGCGGTAGTGGCGGATCTGGCGCGCGTCGAACTCACCCTCGGTGGGCTCGATGCGCGACCATTCGATCGAGAGGCGGTGCGCGTTCTGGTTGAGCTCGCGCAGCATCGAGAAGTCCTCGCGATACCGGTGGTAGTGGTCGCACGCGATCTCCGACGAATCACCGTTGGCGATGCGACCACGCTGCTGCTCGAACTCCCACCAATCGCAGTTGCGATTGTCACCTTCGATCTGGTGGGCGGCGCTCGACGTGCCCCACAGGAACCCGTCGGGGAAACGCGTTTCCCGCACGCTCAGGCCGCTGCGCTCGCCGGCTTTGCCACCACCGGCGGTGGCACGTACTCCCAGGACACCGGCGTCTCACCTTCCATCTCGAGGCTCAGCATGCCTGCCTTGTCGATCGTCTTGCGGTACATCTCGCGCTCGTTGTGCGGGCGGCCGTCGAGGACGATCCAGGCCGCGTTGAGAGGGTCGGCGTGGCTCACGACAGCCATCGTCTCCCCCGGGTGCTCCCGGGCCATCCGCCGGACGACCGACAGGACGCGGCCGCCGAGCTTGTCGATCGACTCGTCGCCAGGAACCAGCCCGCGCCGGGCTTTGTGCACGAACCACAGCGGCCGGCGGAGCGGCACCTGCCAGTAGGGCAAGCCCTGCAGGTACCGGCTGAACTCGGCCTCTCGGAGCTCGGGATCGCTCTCGAGGAGAGCCGGCCGGGCCAGCCTCTCGTTGATCAGCCGCGCCGTCTCGACCGCGCGGTCAAGCGGGCTGCTCACGATCCGGCTCAGGTCCTCGGACTGGAGCCGGTCGCCCAGCGCTGCCGCCTGGGCGCGACCCAGAGCGCTGAGCTGAAAGCCGTCGAGGTGTCCGTAGAGGACTTTGTTCGGGTTCTCGACGTCGGCATGGCGGATCAGATAGAGGCGAGAACGCACCACTAAAGAGTGACGGGTCTTAGCGGCGGTATGCGCCGACCGAGGTTCGGTTGGTCCCGGCCGAGCGCCCCGTGTCGAGCGCCTGGTAGGCCTCCCGCAGAAGGTTGCCCGTGTATTCGCGCTTGTTGCCGATGAGGCCGGCTTCGTCATCGTTCCGAGCCTGAACGGCGATCGTGGCGGCGCCGCAGCTGACGGTGATGCGCCTCCAGGCTCCTGTCGTCGAGAAATCGTGTGAGGCGATCGAGCGCCGGATCTTGTCGGCCGCCAGCGTGGCGCCCTGCTCGTCGGTCTCGGGCAGCACGATCGCGAAATGCGGCGGCCCGTCGGCATCGAGGAAGCCGACGGTGTCGGTGTCGCGGATCGCGTGCCCGAGGCGCTCGGACATCTCGCGCAGCAGTCCCTCGACCTGGATCTGCTCGAGCTCCTTGTGCATGTGCTCCGCATGGTCCAACTCGATCACCAGGACTGAAAGCGGACGGTGATAGCGCACGGCGCGGTTCGCCTCCTGGCCGACCAGGGCGTTGATGAACGTCGAGTTCCAGATGCCCGTGGTCGGGTCGACGACCCCGAAAAGGGGGCTGGAGGTGTGATCGCTCTGGCTGTGACCGCACGTCGGGCAGTACTGAGAGGTCTCAGGCAGCTCGGAATTGCAGTACCAGCAGGAGGCCATGGGCGGCATTCTAGGCATCAGGCCCCCCAGGGGCGCCCGCAGAACACTTGGGAGTCAGAATTCGTATATGGCAGGCCAGGAGGAGCTGTTCCCGCTTCCCGCCGCCCCGGAGCCGAACGCACCGCTCGCGACGAGGCTGCGGCCGAAGAGGTTTGAGGACCTCGTCGGACAGCGTCGAGTGGTCGAGGTCTTGAGGCAGCTGACCCAATCCGGCCACCTCCCGAGCGTGGTCCTTTGGGGACCGCCCGGCAGCGGCAAGACCACGCTCGCGGGGCTGCTCGCCACCGAGACCAGCGCCCGCATGGTGGCGATGTCCGCCGTGACCGCCGGCGTCGCCGACCTCCGCAAGGTGGTGGCCGAGGCGAAGGTCCATCGGCGAGCCGGAATTCGCACGGTCCTATTCATCGACGAGATCCACCGCTTCAACAAGGCGCAGCAGGACGCCATCCTGCCGCACGTCGAAGATGGCACCGTCACCCTGATCGGAGCGACGACCGAGAACCCGTCCTTCGAGGTCATCGCTCCGCTGCTGTCCCGAAGCCGCGTGTTCCGGCTCGAGCAGCTGGAACGGGACGAGCTCGAGCAGGTCGTGCGGCGCGGGCTAGCAGAGCTGGCCTCCCCACCTCGTGGGGAGGTGGCGCAAAGCGCCGGAGGGGACAGGGCGCGCATCGAAGACGACGCTCTGGGCGCATTGCTCGAAGGCTCGCGAGGCGACGCGCGCGTCGCGCTCAACGGCCTGGAGGCCGCCGCGGCGCTGGCCGGCGAGGAGGCAATCTCGGTCGATCATATCGAGCGCGCGCTGCAGCAGAGTCACCTGCTGTACGACCGCGCCGGCGACCAGCACTACGACATCGTCTCGGCTTTGATCAAGAGCGTTCGAGGGAGCGACCCGGACGCGGCCGTCTACTGGATGGCGCGCATGCTCGAGGCAGGCGAGGATCCCCTTTTCGTCGCGCGCCGGCTCGTGATCCTGGCCGCGGAGGACGTTGGGCTTGCCGACCCCCAGGCGCTTTCCGTCGCGATGGCGGCGCAGCAAGCGGCGCATTTCGTCGGCATGCCCGAAGCAGTGCTCCCGCTCACCGAGGCCGCCCTCTACCTCGCGCTCGCGCCGAAGTCGAACTCCGCTCTGACCTCATACGGAGCCGCAAGGGAGCTCATCCAGGAGACAGGGAACGAGCCGGTGCCTATGCACCTGCGCAACGCGCCGACCGGCCTGATGAAGTCCATGGGCTATGGGAAGGGCTACAAGTACGCACACGATCACGAGGGCGGCGTGGCGCCCGAGCAGGTGCACCTTCCGGAAAAGCTGAAAGGCCGAAAGGTGTACAGGCCCAACCCGCGAGACAAAAACCAAGCCAAGTAGCATTTCGCTCCGTGGCTGACGCGCTTCTGATCTTCAAACCCGACGCGGCCTACCGGCTTGCGGCTCGCGCAGGCCTGTGGAGCTGGCTGGCCACCGAGCGCAGCTGGAAAGTCGAATCGCTGGATTGGTTTCAGCCTCAGGTCGCGCTGATCGAAAGTCACTATGACTTCCTTCAGGGCCGGCCCTTTTTTCCGTGGCTCGTCGACTTCATGACCGCGCTTCCTCTCATCGTCGGCCGGGTCAGCGCTTCGGCCGACGCGCTGAAGCAGATGCGTTACGACCTGGGAGAAACGCGAATCGCACAGTCGCGACCCAACTCGCTGCGCGAGCGCTTCGGCATCTTCGGCGGTCTCAACTGCCTGCACCTGTCCGACGCGCCTGAGACTGGCGCGGCCGAGGTCGAGAGGTGGTCGGAGGTCGTCCAGCTGAAACACATCAAGGTCGAGCTCGAAACCACGTCGAGCATGCCGGACCACACCTACCGGCTGAGGTCTCTGGCCACGCAGGTGGCGGCGGGCATTCACGTCGAGCTCGCGTCGCAGGTTTTCCGCGAGCAGCTGGCCGAGGAGACAGAGCTCCAGGGCCCGCAGCTGGAGGCCCTCTACCGCATCACTCTGGGGGCGCTGGCTTAGCCTCTGAGTCAGCCTCCGACTTCTCCTCCGCGGCCCGCTTGTCCGCGCGGACGTGCACCGTCACGGCCTTGTTGAACAGCTCCGAGTTGGGGACCACCACGAGGTCGCCCGAGTCAGTCTTCAACAACGTGACCCTCAACTTGATCTCGGTCACAGTTCCCGAGCCGACGCCATCCATGGAGATCCGATCGCCCACCCTGATGTGCCGCTCCAGCAAAACGTAATAGCCCGAGACGTAGTCCTTGAGCAGGTCCTGCACGCCGAAGCTCGCGACGATGGTGGCCAGCAGGATGCCGGCGAGCGTGACGTTCTGGCTCTGAAACGCGAAACCGATCGCAAACCAGATTCCAAGCCCGACGAGAAAGACCGTGGCGACACGGCCGCCGACCTTGACCATGTCGGAGCGCATGTTCCGCCGGCGCAGCTGCTCGACCACGATGCTCGACACGAGTCGAGAGCCGATGACAAAAACGAGGAAAACGACCAGGCCGAGGCCCAGGTAGAAGAGGTTCAAATCCGAGATGAACGGAAGCAACGAACCCGCCAGCGGCGGCGAGGTCATTCCTTGCTCTCGGCGCCTTCCTCGGCGGCAGCTTCTTCGCCTTCGGCTGCGGCTTCACCCTCGCCGACGACCGCGGCTTCGGCTGCGGGCACTTCCTCTTCGACCTTCATCTCGCGCTTGTGGACGATCTTGACCACCAGCTCGTCCGGGTCGACGAGCACCGTCACGCCCTTGGGCACGCTGAGGTCGGAGATGCGGAACTCTGATTCAATTTCCTCGAGAGGCGTCAGGTCCACCTCGAAAGCCTCCGGAATGTCGGAAGGCAGGCACTCGACGCGGACCGCGTGGATCGGCTGCAGCACGTCCGCATCGCCACGCTTGACGGCGGCCGACTCGCCGACGAAGTGGACCGGCACCTCGACAGTGATTTTCTCCTCGAGGTTGACCTGGTAAAAGTCGACGTGGATCGGGCCCAGGCGGCGAGGATGCGTCTGGATCTCGCGCACGAGCACCTTCTCGGTGCGGCCTGCGTCCACGACGAGGTCGACCAGATGCGTGCGTCCGGATTTCAGGAAAACCTTCTGGAACTCGAGGCGATCGAGGACCAGTGGTGTCGGCTTGGTGTTGTGCCCGTAAACGACAGCGGCGAGCTTGCCCTGGCCGTGAAGACGGCGAGTGCGCTTGCCGAGCAGGTCGCGGGTGGAGGCTTTGAGTTGCATGGTTAGGCCTTTACCCCACGAACTCTGAGGCTTCACCGCGAGTTCGCGGGGGCCCCGAATAATGCGGGGTTGAGAGGCGTCGTTATGATACGGCAAAGGCCTGCGGCGACTGGCTGGGGCACGTCCACACCGAATGTTCCAGGAGGGTACGAAGGCATGCAGAACCCACCGCCTCCCCCACCGCCGAGCTACGGGCAGCCGCCTCCCCCTCCAAGCGGCGGCGAGCCTCCGATGATGCCTCCTCCCGGTGGCGGCTATGCGATGGCGACGCCGGGCAACCTCGCCAGCCCCGGCATGCGGATCGTCGGCGGCCTGATCGACGTCGTCATCTTGCTCATCATCAACGGCATCATCAGCGTCATCCTTCAGAAGGCCCAGGGCGTCGCCGGCATCGTCAACCTGGCCGTCGACATCGCATATTTCGCCTACTTCTGGAGCTCGCGCGGCCAGTCGATCGGCATGATGCCGTTCGGCTTCAAGGTGCGCGACGTAGCGACCGGACAGTTCCCTTCGATTGGCAAGGCCGCCCTCCGCGGGTTCATCTGGTGTCTCGAGGTCGGCTTCACGGTCTGCATCATCGGGGCCATCGGCTGGCTGTGGCAGATCTGGGACCCGCAGCACCAGGCCGTCCACGACAAGATCGCGGGGACGATCGTCACCACGTCCTGACCTGAGGACGGGATGCAGAACCCACCACCACCGCCGCCCCCAAGCGGCTATCCACCCCCGCCACCGGGCGACTATCCGCCGCCGCCACCGGGCGGCTACCCGCCGCCGCCGCCGCTGCCAGGTGGGTATCCGGCGGTGCCGCCACCGTCATATGGCTACGGCTTCGTGCCCCAATCGACCTATGGAGGGTTTGGGATCCGGGTGGCCGCCTACCTCATCGACTGGGTGATCGGCAACGTCATCGGCTTTGCGCTCGGAGTCGTGATCGGCATCCTGGCGGTGGTGACCCATCCCGACAATCCCGAGCAGGCCGCCAACAACCTCAGGCCCGTCACCGCACTGGTTGGTCTCCTGATCAACATGGCTTACTTCACAGTGCTCTGGACGATCATGGGGGCCACGATCGGACAGCGCGTGTTCAGGTTGCGTGTGGTCGATGCCGGCAGCGGCGCACCCATCGGCTTCGGCAAAGCCTTCCTGAGATGGGTAGGGCTGTTGATCGCGTTTCTCGTCTGCTTCATCGGGGTGATCTGGGTCGCTTTCGACGCTCGCAAACAAGGGTGGGCCGACAAGATCGCGGGCACTGTCGTGCTGAGGGAGTAGAGCTGGGCTAGGCAGGACTCGTGGGGAGGCGTTTGCGGAGCCACTCGACGATTTCCTGGAGCGGCGTGCCCGGAGTGAAAAGCTGCTCCACGCCCTGCTTTTTCAGCGCGGCGATGTCGTCGTCCGGGATGATCCCTCCGCCAAATACGATGATGTCGGTGGCCTTGCGGCGCTTCAACTCTTGCACGACCGCGGGGAAGAGCGTCATGTGCGCGCCCGAATGGATGGAGAGCCCGATCACCTGCGCGTCTTCTTGAAGGGCCGCATCCACCACCATCTCGGGCGTCTGGCGCAATCCGGTGTAGATGACCTCGTAGCCGGCGTCGCGTAGCGCGCGCGCCACCACCTTGACGCCGCGGTCGTGGCCGTCTAGCCCGACCTTGGCGACGATGATCCGCACGGGACGGACCGCGGTCGGGCTCATACCACCGCCCGTTCCGTGTAAATACCGAAGACCTCGATCAACGTGTTCATGATCTCGCCCTCGGTGGCGTACGCGCGAACCGCCTCGAGGATGTACGGCATCAGGTTGTCTTTGCCTGCCGCCGCCTTCCGCAGGCTGGTGAGCGCGTTCGAGCATCTCGCCGGGTCGCGCTTTCTGCGCACCTCGCGGACACGGGCCACCTGCTCGCTCTCAAGCCTTGGGTCGATGCGAAGGATGTCGATCGGCACCTCTTCATCGACGGTGAAGTCATTGACACCGATCATGATCCGGCGCTTCTGCTCGAGCTCCGACTGATAGCGGAATGCAGAGTCCGCGATCTCCTTCTGGAAGAAGCTGGCCTCGATCGCCGGGATGACACCGCCGATGTCTTCGATCTGCTTGAAATACCTTTCCGCCTGGAGCTCCATCTCATCGGTCAGGGCTTCGATGAAGTAGCTGCCGCCGAGCGGGTCGACCGTGTTGGCGACGCCGCTCTCGTAGGCGAGAAGCTGCTGCGTGCGCAGGGCGATCCGCGCAGATTTGTCGGTCGGCAGCGCCAGCACCTCATCCATCGCGTTGGTGTGCAGCGACTGGGTGCCGCCCAGCACGGCCGCCAGCGCCTCGATTGCGGTCCGCGCGATGTTCAGCTCCGGCTGCTGCGCGGTCAGCGACACGCCGGCGGTTTGCGTGTGGAAGCGCAGCTTCCATGAGCGTTCATCCTGTGCGCCGTAGCGCTCGCGCATCCAGCGGGCCCAAATGCGCCGGGCGGCGCGGAACTTCGCGATCTCCTCGAAGAAATCTATGTGAGCGTCGAAGAAAAACGAAAGTCGGGGGGCGAAGTCGTCGATGCGCATGCCTCGCTCGATGCAGGCGTCGACGTAGGCCATGCCGTCGGCGAGGGTGAACGCCAGCTCCTGGGCCGCGGTCGAACCGGCCTCGCGGATGTGGTAGCCGGAGATGGAGATGGTGTTCCACTTCGGCACCTCTTTCGCGCAGTACTCGATGGAGTCGACGACCAGCCGCATCGACGGCGCCGGCGGAAAGATGAACTCCTTCTGGGCGATGAACTCCTTGAGGATGTCGTTCTGCAAGGTGCCGCCGAGCACAGAGGCCGGGACGCCTTGCTCCTCGGCCACCGCGATGTACATGCAGAGGAGGATCGCGGCCGGAGAGTTGATGGTCATCGAGGTCGTGATCTCGCCGAGCGGGATCCCATCAAACAGAGTTTCCATGTCGGCCAGCGAATCGATCGCGACGCCACAGTGGCCGATCTCACCACGGCTGGTGGGCGCGTCGGAGTCCTGCCCCATCAGGGTCGGCATGTCAAATGCCACCGAAAGGCCGGTCTGGCCGTTGGCGAGCAGGTACTTGTAGCGCCGGTTGGTCTCCTCGGCCGTGGCGAAGCCCGAGAACTGGCGCATGGTCCAGAGGCGGCCTCGATAGCCGCTTGGGTGGATGCCGCGGGTGTAGGGAAACTGGCCCGGGAGCTCGTCGGCCCTGGCCGGGAGGTCGTCCTTCGTGTAAAGCGGCTTGAGTGGTATCCCGGAGATCGTCGACGTCTCGATGCCGTCGTCGCGGACCGGGCTGGACTCGAAATCCTCAGTCCAGGCCTGTTTGGGATCGCGGGCTCGAACCTTCATGGGACTGCGTTCCATTATGGCTTTCGGTCGAGGATCTCCTCGGCGGTACGGTATGGAGTGCCCTCTTCCAGCAGCCGCGCGGCCAGCTCCTGGTCCTCGGCCAGCGCCTGCCTCACCCGGTCGCGCGCGATCTCGGCCGCGACCTCCGCGGTCTCGTCCTTGAGCCGCTGCTTGGCGAGCTCTTGGGCCTGTCCACTTGATTCCAGGTGACGGCGGTGGGAGAGGACCGCCTCCCAGAGCTCCTCGACGCCCTCCTGCTTCGAAGCCACGGTGGCGAGGATGGGAGGCTTCCAGGCGCTCTTTGGCGCAAGGCTGAGCATCGACCGCAGCTCGGTCGCGACGCGGACGTGTCCATCGAGGTCCGCTTTGTTGACGACGAAGATGTCAGCGATCTCGAGAATGCCGGCCTTGATCATCTGCACCCCGTCTCCGAGGTTCGGCGTCAGCACGACGACCGTTGTGTCGGCCACGGCCGCGACCTCCAGCTCCGACTGGCCGACGCCAACCGTCTCGAGGATGACCTGCTCGAAACCAAACGCCCCCAGCAGCCGGATCGCCTCGCGGGTCGCGAGCGAAAGTCCGCCGAGATGTCCGCGGGCGCCCATGCTGCGTATGAAAACTTTCGGATCGAGCGCATGGCGCTGCATGCGGATCCGGTCGCCGAGGATGGCGCCGCCGGTGAATGGCGAGTTGGGGTCGGTCGCAAGTACAGCGACGGAGCTGCCCCTTTTTCTCAGCAGCGCCACCACGCCGTCCACCAGCGTCGACTTACCCGTGCCTGGCGCCCCGGTGAAGCCGACCACGCCCGGGGCACGAGCCTGGTCGCGAATCGACTCCTCCAACGCGCGCACGGAGGGGTCGCGCTTTTCGACGAGACTTATGGCGCGAGCGAGCGCCCGCGTGTCGCCGGATCGGAACCGAGTCGCTAGATCGCCTTCGTTCAGCTCACTTACCCGCCCAAAAAGCGTAGGGCGAAGTCGTGTCCCAGCACCACCACCAGGCCGAACGTCTGCTGGCCGCTGGCAGGGGCGGGGCTGGTCGGGGTCGCCGCGACGACGGTGGCGCCGAAAAAGTCCTGGAGGTACTTGGTCGTGAGCGGAAACTGTCCGCCCGAGTAGTCGAGGATCTGGGTCTGCGACACCGCCTTGTGCGCGACCGGATCCGCCAGCTGCAGGCCCGTCGGGTCGAACATCGACGTCACTCGCGCATCGAGCCCGGCAAAGTTGTTTGCCCCGTTGGCGAACTGGACCGGCGCTTTCTCACCGAGAGTCTTGGGGTCGATGAAGATGGAGGCGACGTACCTGCGGATCATTCCGTAGCTGTCGTCGTCGGGGCACAGCTGCGACACATTCGCTCCCATGCCGCAGTTGTAGGAGTCGAGCAGGTTTCCAGGTCCGACCGCCGACGGCCCGGTCAACGCGACCCGAATGATCGAGCTGTCAGGAAGGTTCTTCCCCCAGTCGTAGATCGCCTTCATGTCCGAAAGCGACATGTCGGTGTGGATGTTCTTCTGCAGCGCGTCGAGCAGCTGCGGCGCTTTCGAGAAACCGTTCACGGTCGTCGCCTTCTTCTTGATCGCCTGCATGATGTCCTGCTGACGGCGAGCGCGGCCGAAGTCAGAAGACTGCTGAGGCTGCTGCGCGTGTCGCGAACGCGCGAGCTGCAGCGCTGGCCATCCCGTTACGTGCTGGCAGCCGGCTTTGAAGTGGATTCCGCCTCGAACGTACCCGCCGCTGAAGTCGGGATACTCGTAGTCGTCAAGGTTGGTGGACAGGCAGACGTCAACTCCACCGAGCGCGTCGACGATGTCGTGGAAAGCTTTGAAGTCAACGGCTATGTACTTATCGAAAGTGAGGCCTGTGATCTTGCCGACCTCGTGCTCGGCCGCCTTGCCACCTCCGTCGCGCCCGCTGTACTGCGGGTCGACACAGCAGATGATGGGGATGTACGGAACCTCGTAGGCCGCGTTGATCTTGTTGGTCCAGACCCGAGTCGAGGGCGTCTGCAGGTTCATGTGCACGACGAGGTCGCGTGGGATCGACATGAGCATCACGCGACCGGTCGTCGGGTCGATGCTCGCGGCCATGATCGAGTCGGTCAGGTACGGGGCGTCGTTCAGCTCGCCCCCCATGCCGAGCAGCAGTACGTTCACCCTCTGCCCGTGGTTGAGCTTGTACGCGATCGTGCCTTGCGCGGGCTCGACGGCCTGGACGACCTCCCCGATCGGGTTGAGGTGATGGCCCGTCGTGGCGGCGATGAAGTCGTCGAAGCGCTTGTAGGTCAGCGTTGCCCCGACGAGAACGACGAGAAGCAGGGCAGCAGAAATCACCGCAGGGACCGACCGGGTCAGGCGGTAAAAGACGTTGTAGCGAGATCGCCTGGCCCTTGGCCTGGCCCTGAGCATGCGCACGGGGATTCTAGCGTTCAGGCCTTAGAAAACGGTCGGCGCGTAGGACTGGTTACGTCACGGCGACGGCGCGCCGTTCGATGACGAGGTGATCACACCCGAGATGAGCAGGAAGAACCAGCCCACGCTCGCGATGAATCCGATGATGCCGAGCACGAGGCCGACCGTGGCCAGCGTCCCTCCACCCACGGTGCCTCCACTGGAGGCGATGCGCTGGCGGGAAATGAATCCCATGATGGCCGCCGTCGGGCCGAGAATGACGCCCAGGCACGCCACGGCGCACACGAGCGAAAGGATCCCGATGATGAGCGATGCGATGGCCAATCCGTCGGTGCGTGGGGCCGCGTAACCGGCGCCTGGCGCAGCGTATCCGCCCGGGGGAGGCGGCACGTACCCCCCACTCGGAGGAGGAGGCGGCGGCGGGGGCATGGCGCCCCCACCCGGCGGGGGTGGCGGTGGCGGTGGGGGCGTGTAACCTCCACCCGGCGGCGGTGGTGGCGGCGGCGGGGGCAAATCTGACATGGATTCCCTCCTTACGCCGCCTTCGCGGCGGCTGACCCGAGCTCAAAACTGCGGATGATCCACGCCTGCATCGCAAGCGCGTACGCCGATGTAAAAAGGACTCCTATACCGCACAAGACGATGCCCAACGAACCGACGAAGCCGGCTGCGATCAGCATAAGGCCGGCGATCAGGGTGTTGGCGACGTTGATGCGAGATCGTCGCAGCACGGCGGAAACGCGCAGCCCCCCTGGAATTCCGTCGCGATCAGTGGCCAACACGATCGACGGCAGGGCGAAGTTCAAAGCCAATGTTCCCAGCGTCGCGACGCTGAAGGCGAGCAGGCTCAGCACGATCGCGAGCGAGACGAGAGCCGGGTTGGCCGAACCTTGCGACTGGCCGGCCGCGATCAACAACGCCGGGACGTAGATCGCAGCCGCGATGAGCGCGACGCCCAGGCCGTAGACGATGTTGACCACGAAAAGACGAATGCCGCGCCCCATGTAGCTGAGATTTGCGGGGGCGAGCGTCTCGTCGCCCGCCCGGAGGCGGTCGAGGGTGGCCAGCATCCAGCCGAGGCCATTGATCGCGCCGGCGATGGGAATGAGCAAGATCAGGGCAATGATCAGAAGCTTGGTCAGCCACTCGGAGTCGCGAACCGGCCAGCTGAAGGCGTCGGTGACGCGATCCACGACTGGACGCTATTCGACGGCGGTGGTTTCAGAGACGGCGACCAGCACCACGACCAGCCAGACGAGGGTGACGGCCGCACCGATGGCCATCGACACCGCGCCGAGCACCCAGCCCGTGACCGCCATGCCGCGGCCGCCGACACCTCCCTTCGAGCTGTCGATGTTGTCGACCGCGGACTTACCGAGAAAGTAGGCCAGCGTCCCAAGCACCATTCCGGGCACCCCAAAAGGCAGCCCGAGGACGATTCCTGCGATCGCCGACAACAGCGATGCGGTCGCCCGCCCGTCGGTTGAGCCATGGGCGCGAGCCTGGGGCGGTGGTGGGTACGACGGCGGTGGGTGCCACTGTGCGACGAAAGGCGACTGCATCCCTGCTTCGGCGTGGCTCGTCTCGATTTGAGATCGCGTCGAGGTCATAGGGCCCCCGCGAAATCACCGCGGGAACACTCTGACTTCGTGGGGATCCTCACCGTGTGAGCGCCCGGGCAATCACCACGCGCTGAATCTGGTTGGTGCCCTCATAGATCTGAGTGATCTTGGCGTCGCGCATCATCCGCTCCACAGGGTAGTCGGAGATGTATCCGTAGCCGCCAAGCAGCTGCACGCAGTCAGTCGTCACCTTCATCGCCATGTCCGAGGCGAACAGCTTGGCCATGGCCGCGATCTTGGTCAGGTCGGCGGCTTTTGAGTCGACCTTGGTCGCGGCGCGGTACACGAGATGGCGGGCGGCCTCGATCTGAGTGGCGATGTCGGCAAGCATGAACTGAATGCCCTGGAAGCTCGAGATCGGCTGCCCGAACTGATGGCGCTCCTTGACGTAATTGAGCGCGTACTCGAACGCACCCTCTGCGATCCCGAGCGCCTGGGCGCCGATGCCAGGCCGCGAGCGGTCGAGCACCGCCAGGGCGATCTTGAAGCCTGCGCCCTCTTCGCCAAGCCGGTTCGCGGCAGGGACCTTGACGTCCTCGAAGACCAGCTCGGCGGTCGGAGAGCCGCGAATGCCCAGCTTGTGCTCGAGCTTGGGCGCCTTCCACGGGCTCGTCTCGCGCTCCAGCACGAACGCCGAGATGCCGCGGTGATCGGCGGCGGGATCAGTTTGTGCGAAGACCACCAGTGTGCCTGCGACGCTCCCGCCGGTGATGAACTGCTTCGAACCGTTGAGGACGTACTCGTTGCCATGGCGCTTGGCGACGGTCTTCATCGCGGCTGCATCAGAGCCGGAACCCGTCTCAGACAGCGCATAGGCCGCGACCGTTTCGCCTGAGGCGAGCGAGGGGCACAGACGCTTTTTCTGCTCTTCGGTGCCGGCGACCAGGATCGGATAGGAGCCAAGGGCCTGGACGGCGAGAATCAGCGAGGACGAAGCGCACGCCTTCGCGATCTCTTCGATGCCCATGCAGATCGTGACGCTCGAGCCGGAGATTCCCCCGTACTGCTCCGGAAACGGGATACCGAGGATGCCGTTGTCGGCGAAGAGCTTCTCGATGTCCTTCGGATATTCGGCCTTCTCGTCGATCTCGGCCGCTCGCGGCGCGACGCGGTCCTGGACGAGCTCGCGGATCGTGTCCCTGATCGCGATCTGCTCTTCCGAGAACTCGAAGTCCATGGGGGGAGCTTAGCCCAGCAAGTGACGAGCGATGACGATCCTCTGGACCTGGTTCGACCCTTCGTAGATCTGGAGCGCTTTCGCGTCGCGGAGGTGCCTTTCAAACGTGGCTCCGGCGAAGGTCCCTTCCTCACCCGCCAGCTGCACCGAGTCGATGGCCAGCTGCATTGCCGTATCGGTGCAGTGGAGCTTGGCCATCGACGCCTCACGCGTGAAGGGCCGGCCGCGGCTGCACAGCCAGGCGGCGTGGTAGGCGAGCAGGCGGGCCGACTCGAGCCGGGTCGCCATGTCCGCGAGCAGGAAATCATCGCCCTGCTCACGGCCTCGCTCACGGAGAAGCGCGCGGGACTCGTCCACCGCAGCCTGGGCGATGCCCAACGCCTGCCCGGAGATCCCGATGCGACCCGAGTCCAGCGCCCGCATCGCGATCGCGAAGCCCTGGCCTTCGGCGCCCAGCCGGTTCTCCGCGGGGACCTCGACGCCGTCGAGCACGAGCTCGCCGGTCGGCGAGCCGTGCAGCCCCATCTTCTTGAAGACCTGGCCCACGCGCAACCCGTGGACCTCAGAAGGCACGACAAAGGCGCTCACGCCGGCGGCCTTCTCCTCGCCGGTGCGCGCGAAGACGATGTAGAGCCCGGCGCGGCCGATGTTGGTGATGAAAACCTTGGTGCCGTTGAGGACGTAGCCGGATCCGTTGCGGCGCGCACTCGTCTTCAGCGAGGCTGCGTCGGACCCTGAAGCCGGCTCGGTCAGCGCGAATGCTCCGAGGAGCTCGCCGGAAGCAAGCTTCGGCAGCCACTTACGTTTCTGGTCCTCGGTTCCAAACAGCAGGATCGGCTCGCTGCCGACGCTGGTGTGCACATCGACGATGACCGATGTCGAAGCACACGCATGCGCGAGCTCTTCGATGCAGATGGCGAACGCCAGAGCGTCGAGGCCGGCGCCGCCGTACTCGCTCGGGATGAGGACTCCCATCAAGCCGGCGTCGGCAGCAGCCTTGACCGCCTCGTCCGGGAAGCGGTGCTCCCGATCGACCTCGGCCGCGAGCGGGAGGACGACGCCTTGCGCGAGCTCGCGCACCGCCGCACGAAAGGTCGCGTGCTCGGCGGTGAGTTCGAGATCCAACTGAACCTTAACTAGAATAGTGATCTGGTCATGGAAGCTGGTCCCCGGTATCTCGAAGGCACCACTGTAGGCAGTGGGCGCGACATCATCGGCGTCCGGCGGGACCGAATCGCCGACATCATCGGAACCGGGCGCGAGATCATCTCGCGCGCGAAGTCGGAAAAGATCCTGCCCGATACCATCACTGGGGCCACAGCCGCGCTGCTCGTGACCATCGCCGGCTACGGGGAGCCCCTTTCGGAGGGGCAGTGGCGTGAGCTCGCCGGCGTGGTCGGCGGCATCATGCGGGACAGCACGTACGCGGACCTGGCCCGATTGCGCACCCTCATCACCCAGGAACAGTTCCTGAACGTGGCGCGCAACCAGGGTTACGGCCGCTTCATCCGGCGCCTGGACGACGGGCGGTGGGTGTGCGAGCTGGCCCCCAAGCTCGAAGACCTACCGGACGAGTAGCCAGCAGGTGACAAGGCTGCTGGGGCGGCCGGTCCGCGTGCTGTTCGCTTTCGTGTTCGTGGCGGCCGTCATCAGCCCGGCGGGAGTCGTGGTGGCGGTCGTCTGGTCCGCGCCGCCGGTCAACGGTGTTGCGACCGACCCGACCTTGCTTGCCGACACGGGACCGGTGCGCATGTTGCCCGAGCCCGACGTTCAGCCGGTGAGCCTGCCGCCGCCTGAATTCAACGTGTACGCCAACACCCTGTCAGGCGTCGTGCCATGCCCGCTGTGTGACCTCCCTCCGCGCGTGTACGTCCCGAACAGCACCGCGGGGACGGTCGACGTCATCGATCCGTTGACCTTCAAGGTGATCGACCACTACGGAGTCGGTTTCATCCCACACCACGTCACGCCCGCCTGGGACATGAGCCAGCTCTACGTCGACAACGAGGGCTCCAGCAGGCTCACGGTCCTTGACATCCATACAGGTCGGCCGACCGGCTCGATCTCGATTCCTTTTCCGTACAACCTCTACTTCACTCCTGACGGTTCAAAGGCGGTCGACGTCGTCGAACGCCTGCAGAGGGTTGAGTTTCGTGACCCGCACGACTGGCACCTGCTCAAGTCAGTTGGCGTCCCATGGGCCGGTGCCGACCACCTGGACTTCAGCGCGGACGGGAGCTACCTGATGATCTCGACCGAGTACACGGGCATGGTCGTCAAGATCGACATCAACAACATGGCTCTGGCCGGCTACGTCTACGTGGGCGGCCTGCCGATCGACGTCAAGCTCTCCCCCGACGGCCGCTATTTCTACGTCACCAACCAGGGTCGGATGGGCGTCTCGGTGATCGACCCGGTGGCGATGAGGGAAATCAAGTTCATTCCCACCGGTCGCGGAGCACATGGCCTCCAGATCTCTCGCGATACAAAGTCCCTCTACGTCTCCAACCGGCTGGACGGGTCCTTCTCGGTCATCGACTTCGCGACGCAGACGGTGGCGGCGAAGTGGTACATCGCCGGAGGCGGCAGCCCGGACATGCTGCAGCTCAGCCCGGACGGCACCCAGCTGTGGGCGTCGGGCCGCTTCAGCCGGTCCGTTTACGTGATGTCGACCGTCACGGGCACGCTGCTGGCCAAGATCCCGGTGGGGTCAGAGGACCACGGCCTGACGTACTTTCCGAACGTCGGCCTGCACAGCCTCGGCCACAACGGCGTCTATAGATAGATTCACCTCCCCACCTAGTGGGGAGGTCGGGCGCCGCTTGCGGCGCCCGGGTGGGACGGTGGGCCCTGGTCTGCCTAGCAGCCCAGCAATCGGGCGATCAGCATTCGCTGGACCTCCGAGGTTCCCTCGCCGATCTCGTTGACCTTCACGTCACGCCAGTAGCGCGCGACCGGGTAGTCCTCCATGAAGCCGTAGCCACCGTGGATCTGCACCGCCTGGTCCGCCGCCCGCTTGGAGGTCTCCGACGCGTACAGCTTGCACATCGCCGCGAGCATCCGCGTCTCGTCCGGCGTTTCGGCGCCGGATTGCATATAAGCAGCCGCAGCGCGGTACACCATGGTTCGAGCGAGCTCGGTTTCCATCGCCATATCGGCGAGCTTGAACTGAATCGCCTGGTGCTTTGAGATCGGCACGCCAAAAGTCCGCCGCTCCTTCGCATACGCAAGCGACGCGTCGAGGCACGCCTGCGCGAGGCCGACCGATAGAGCGGCGATGGCGATGCGCCCACCCATCAATGTGTGCAGGAACTGCCGGTAGCCGCCGCCCTGCGCGCCGAGGAGGTTCTCCTTCGACACCGCGCAGTCTTCGAAGCTGAGCGGATGCGTGTCGGACGAATGCCATCCGAGCTTGCGATACGACGGCAGCACGTGGTAGCCCGGCGTGCCGGTCGGAATCATGATCGCGCTGATCTCGGGGCCCCCTCCGTTTGCCTTGCCGGTCACGGCGGTCACGGTCACGCCGGCTGAGATCTCGGTTCCACAGTTGGTGATGAACTGCTTCGCGCCGTTGATCACCCAAGTCCCATCGCGCGCCTCAGCCCGAGTCTTGGTCGCGCCGGCGTCAGAGCCGGCTTCCGGTTCGGTCAGGCCGAAGGCCCACAGCTTGCGTCCGGCAAGCAGGTCCGGCAGCCATCTCTCCTTCTGCTCGGTGGTGCCGAAATCGTGGATGGGCGAAGCGCCCAGGCACACCGCCGCCTCGAGCGTGATGCCGACTCCCGTGTCGGCGCGGGAGATTTCTTCGATCGCCAGGCAAAGCGAGAGAAAATCGCCGCCGGCGCCCCCATATTCCTCGGGAAACGGAAGGCCGAACAGGCCGAGCTCCCCCATCTGCCGGACGACGTCGTAGCCGAACTTGTGCTCGCGGTCGAGCTCCTCAGCCACGGGAGCGACGACCTCCCGGGCAAAATCTCTGCACGTGTCACGGATCGCCTGCTGTTCCGGGGTCAGATCGAAGTTCACGTCACCCATCGTTGCATGGTCGGCGCAGCTCCCTACAGAACTTTGGTCATCTCATATTCGATCGCCGGCTCGCTCGGCCGGACCTCGATGGCCCTGCCGGTGCGCGCAAAGCCGTGGCGCGCGTAAAGCCTCTGAGCCTTGTGGTTCATCTCGGTGACCCACAGCAGAACCTGGGTGAAACCCTTGCTCGCCGCCCACTCCAGCACGGCCTCGACGAGCGCTGTCCCGACGCCCTGGCTCCGAAAAGTTGGATCGACCCAGAGCGCGGTCAGCGCTGCGGCGCCTTCGAACTCACCAGGTCCAGCCCCGACGGTGCCGACCACCTGGCCGTCGACCTCCGCCACGAATCGGGCCCGTTCGGTAAGGCGGTTCCGCCAGCTTTCCTCACTTGCCCCGACCTCGGCCTCATAGGTCGAGCCGAATGCGTAGGGCGCCTCCTGGAGGGCGGCCAGCCTGATCTCTCGAAAGACCTGCCACTCGTCTGGACCGATCGGGCGAACCCTAGTTGCCGAGGACGAAGACCTTCAGCGCCCAGCTCACCGTGACTGCGCTGACCACGCCGATGGCCAGGAGCTTCCACTGGAAGCCGGTGAGTCGCGGCACCCACGTCCGCCCGCTCACTGCGCCCGCGACCAGGCCGGCCACGCCCGCCAATGTGCCGGCAAACAGAAGTGGACCAAGCGGGTAGAGCCTGACGGCGTCTGCGAGGTCTCCCTCCCACATGTACGCGAACGAACGCGTTCCGCCGCAGAAAGGGCATGGATGGCCGGTCAGGTAGTAGAAAGGACACGGAGGCACGGTCAGGTGGGCAGCCTGGAGGAAGAAGTAGATTCGCGTGTAGGCGAGCCAGACCAAAAGACCCGCCAGCAGCGCGAGGTCACGCATCCTCTGCGCGGGTAGCGCCCTGGTGAGGGACACAGGCATCGCCATCATTTGAGCAGTCCGACGATGTCGTCGGTGGTTTCAGCAACGGCGACGCCCGCCTTGCGGAACGCCTCTTCCTTGCTCTTGGCGGTGCCCCGGTTGCCCGAGATGATGGCCCCGGCATGGCCCATGCGCTTGCCCTCCGGCGCGGTGCGTCCCGAAATGAAGGCAACGGTCTTGAGCCGGCTGCCGCGCCCGAGCAGCTCGGCGGCATGCTCCTCGTCGCTGCCACCGATCTCTCCGATCACGACCAGGTGGGTCGTCGCGGGATCCTTCTCAAAGAGCTCGATCACGTCCCTGAAGGTCAGCCCAAGCACCGGGTCCCCACCGATGCCGACGATCGTCGACTGGCCCATGCCCGACGCAGACAGCGCCGATCCAACCTCGTAGGTCAGCGTGCCGCTGCGCGAGACGAGCCCGACCGGCCCGGGCATGGTGATTCTCTGGGGGATGATCCCGATCTTGGCCACGCCCGGGGTGATCAAACCGGGGCAGTTGGCGCCGAGCAGCCGCGCCGAGGGGTAGCCGCGCAGGAAGTCCTTCACCTTGATCATGTCCTGGATCGGGATGCCCTCGGTGATGCACACGATCAGGGTGATTCCGGCCGCGGCCGCCTCCATGATCGCGTCCGGCGCGAACGGCGGGGGAACGAAAATGCCCGACGCATTGGCGCCGGTCGCCGCAACGGCGTCGGCCACCGTGTTGAACACCGGCACGCCAAGGTGGGTGGTTCCGCCCTTGCCCGGGCTCGTGCCGGCGACCACCTTCGTGCCCATCGACTGCATCTGCTCGGTGTGAAACGAGCCTTCGCGGCCGGTGATGCCCTGGACGATCACTTTTGTCGAGGCGTCGAGAAGGATGCTCATGCTCGGACCCTGGTCAGCTCGACGATCTTCTGCGCCGCCTCCCAGGCGCTCGCGCCCGGCTCGATCGAATTCTCCTTGAGGATCCGGCGGCCTTCCTCTTCGCGAGTGCCGCTCAAGCGGACGACCAGTGGCAGCTGCATCTTCAAGTTGTCGCGGGCGTGGACCAGACCCTTGGCGACCTCGTCCCCGCGCGTGATCCCGCCGAAAACATTCATCAAGACGCCCTTCACGCGCGGGTTCATGAGGATGACGGCCAGTGCGTTCTCGACCACCTCGGCTTTGGCGCCCCCGCCGATGTCGCAGAAGTTTGCCGCCCGTCCGCCTGCACGCTGGACCAGGTCGAGCGTGCTCATGCAGAGGCCCGCCCCGTTGCCGATGATCCCGATCTCACCGTCGAGCGACACATAAGTAAGGCCGCGCCTTTTCGCCTCGACCTCATACGGGTCGCCCTCGACCACGCCGCCGTAGCGCTGTTCCAGGTCTTTGTGCCGCCACGCGGCGTTCTCGTCGACCTCGAGCTTCGCGTCGCCCGCGATGACCTCGCCGGTCTTGGTCACGACGAGCGGGTTGATCTCGGCCGTGATCGCGTCGAGCTCGGGAATGGCGCGGTAGAGCTTCTTGATCAGGGCGCTCAGCGGCCGCGCCAGCTCACCAAGTCCTGCGTCGTAGACCAGCTGCGTGAGCTCGAAATCAAGCGGGCCTCGCCAGGGATTCGGGTAGAGGCGCGCGATCGACTCGGGCGATTCGTCAGCCACCTGCTCGATGTCCATTCCGCCCTTTGAGGAAAGCATGAGGATGTTGGCGCGCGCGTCGCGATCGACCGTGAAGCCGAGATAGATCTCGCGTTCTATCTCCAGCGCTGTCTCGCAGTAGACCAGTGGGACCTTGAACCCCTTGATGTCCATGCCGATGATCTGCGCCGCGGCCTTCCGCGCCTCGTCGGGCGTGCCTGCGAGCTTGATGCCGCCTGCCTTGCCACGCCCACCGACCGGGACCTGTGCCTTGACCGCCACGGGGCCGAGCTCCGCACATGCCGCCGCAGCTTCCTCGGGCGTGCGCGCGACCTTACCCGCGGGGATTGCTATGCCAAGCAGGTCGAGGACCTCCTTCGCCTGATATTCGAGGAGCTTCAAATCAGGGCGACGACGGGTGGAAGGGACAGGCCGTGTTGCTGGAGGCGCTGTTCGCCCATCCGTTGCAGAAGGCCTGCTGGAATTCGGAGCTGTTGAAAGCGAGAACCGTCAGGCCGATGACGATGACGAGCACGACCACCAGCAGGAAGCCGCACCCGATCAAGACCGCAGGCACGGCCGAGCTCTTGCGGGCGGGCTGAGCACCAAGGGGCCGCCACACAGCGCCATCCCAGTACTGCAGGCCGTCGTCGGAGATCCACCGGCCTTGCGCGTCCTGTCTTGGCACGAGTCAATTATGAAAGGCCGCCTGATCGGGCTAGTCGTGGACGTTCGCCAAACCAGCATGGGACTGTCCAATGCGGGCATCCTCGCGGGCTCAAACCCGCATGCCACAGTCCTATGCGGGTCTCAGACCCCCTCTTAGAGCGGAATGTTTCCATGCCAGCGCGGACTGCGGCGCCGGTCCTTTCGCAGTGCAATCCGCAGCGCGCGGATCAGCTCGAGGCGCGTGCGGCCCGGCTCGATCACGTCGTCGATGTACCCGCGCTCCGCCGCGATGTAGGGATTGGCGAATCGCTCCGTGTACTCGGTGACGAGCTCCCGCCGCCGGCTCACCGGGTCCGCCGCCGACTCCAGCTCGCGGTGGAAGATGATGTTGACGGCGCCCTCCGGCCCCATCACAGCAATCTCCGCCGTCGGCCACGCGACGTTGAAGTCCGCCCTGATGTGCTTCGAGCACATCACGCAGTAGGCGCCGCCGTATGCCTTGCGCGTGATCACCGTCAGCTTCGGCACCGTGGCCTCGCTGAACGCATAGAGGAGCTTCGAACCGTGACGAATGATGCCGCCATACTCCTGCGTCGTTCCGGGCAAGAAGCCAGGTACGTCCACAAACGTGACCAGCGGGATGTTGAACGCGTCGCAGAAGCGAACAAAGCGCGCGGCCTTCACGGAAGCGTTGATGTCAAGCGACCCCGCCATGACCTTCGGCTGGTTGGCCACCACCCCGATCGGGTGCCCGTCGAGGTGGGCAAACCCCACCACCATGTTCATCGCGAAATACGGCTGGACCTCAAAGAAGTTGCCGTGGTCGACGACCATGCCGATCACTTCCTTGATGTCGTAAGGCTCCTTTGGGTTGTCGGGGATGATCGTGGTGAGGCCCGGCGCTGCACGCTCAGGGTCGTCGGTCGCCTCGGCGAGCGGAGGCTGCTGGTCAAAGCTCTGAGGGATGTATTTGAAGAGGCGGCGAACCTGGGCGAAGCACTCGTCCTCCGATTCGGCCAGGAAGTGCGCCACGCCCGACTTGACGTTGTGCACCTCCGCACCTCCGAGTGAGTCGAACGTCACCTCCTCACCCGTCGTGACGCGAATCACCTCGGGTCCCGTGATGAACATGTATCCGAGCTCGTGGACCATGAATGTGAAGTCCGTCATCGCGGGCGAATAGACGGCGCCGCCGGTGCAAGGCCCGAGGATCAGGCTCAGCTGCGGCACCAGGCCGCTCGCCTCGACGTTGCGCCAGAAGATCTCCGCGTAGCCCGCAAGCGACACCACCCCTTCCTGGATGCGAGCGCCGCCCGAGTCGTTGATCCCGATGATCGGGATGCGGTTGCGCAGCGCCAGGTCCATGACCTTGATCACCTTCTCGGCGAACACCTCACCCAGCGACCCGCCGAAGACCGACGCGTCGTGGCTGAAGAGAACGACGTCCCTTCCGTCGATCTTTCCCATCCCGGTCACAACCCCGTCGCCGGGCACCCGCCGCTCTTCCAGACCAAAGCCTGAGGCGCGATGCTTGGCAAAGATGTCGATCTCTTCGAACGAGTTCCGGTCGACCAGGCGCGCGATCCGCTCGCGAGCGGTCAGCTTGCCTTTGGCGTGCTGCCGGTCGAACGCTTCGGCGTCGCCGTGCCCCGCGTCGTACTTGCGCCGCCTGAGCTCGTTGAGCGGATCGACCTTCTTGGGCCGCGGCGTGGACCCCATCAGCGCTCCATGAACATCCAGCGGTGGCCCTCGAGGTCCTCGGCGCGATAGCGCCTGCCCTCACCGCTGTCCTCGACCGGCGAGAGGATGGTTGCGCCGGCCGCCCTAGCGCGCTCGAAATGCGCCGCCACATCGTCGACGTAGACCAGCACGCCGTCGATGATGTACGGCACCTCCGACCACTTCCGCGCCGCGTCGCTTTCCTCGCGATGGCGCTTGGGCCCGTGGTAGTGCGGCGACGGCGTGGCGAGCATGATCATGCCTCCGCCCGCCTCCATCTCTCCGTGGCTGAGCCTCCCGTTGTCCCCGAGCATGCGCGCCCGCTCGCGAAAGCCGAACGCATCCGCGAGCCAGTCCATCGCCGCGACACCGTCCTCGTAAGCGACCATCGGAATCACCGCCGGATATTCATCTGTCATGCCGCCTCCCCGGGTCGATATTCCCCGAACACACCGCGCAAGACCGCGCAGCATTCGCCGATCGTCACGTAGTCCGCGAGAGCGGCCTTGAGCGGGATCATCAGGTTGTCGGTGCCGCGCGCCGCGCGCTCGATCTCGGCCAGGTGGCGCTCGACGACCTCATTCGAGCGGCGCGCCCGCAGCCGCTTCAACGCCCGCGATTGCGCGACCTGGTGGCGAGGGCTGATCTTCATGATCTCGACGGGCTCGGCGTCGGTTTCCGCGTACCGGTTCACGCCGACCACTACACGTTCGCCCGACTCGACCCGCCTCTGCAGTCGATAGGCGCTGTCGCCGATTCGCCGCTGCGTCCAGCCGTTTTCGATGCAGGCCACCGCCCCGCCGAGCTCGTCCACCTCCGCCATGATCGCCTGCGCCTCCTCCTCCACCCGGTCGGTCAGGTTCTCTAAGTAGTAGGACCCGCCGAGCGGGTCCGCGACCAGCGGGACAGCAGTCTCGTAACCGATCACCTGCTGCGTGCGAAGCGCGAGCTCGGCCGCGTTCTGCGACGGAAGTCCAAGCGCCTCGTCGTACGCATTGGTGTGAAGCGACTGCGTGCCGCCGAGGACTGCGCTCATCGCCTCGAGGGTGGTGCGCACCACGTTGGTCAGCGGTTGCTGGGCGGTCAGTGTGACGCCGCCGGTCTGGGTGTGAAAGCGCAGGGCAAGTGACCGCTCGTCGGCTGCGTGGAAGCGGCCGCGCATGATGCGCGCCCACATGCGCCTTGCTGCCCGAAACTTGGCCACCTCCTCGAAGAAGTCCATGTGCGAGGCGAAGAAGAAGGAAAGGTGCGGTGCGAACTCGTCCACCTCGAGCCCCGCCACCTGGGCCGCCTCGACGTAGGCGATGGCGTGGCTCAGGGTGAACGCGATCTCCTCCGCTGCGGTCGAGCCTGCCTCGCGGATGTGATAACCCGAGATCGAGATCGTGTTCCAGTTCGGCAGGTTGCGCCCGCAGTAGGCGAAGAGGTCGGTGATGAGGCGCATCGAAGGCTTCGGGGGAAAGATGTACGTTCCGCGCGCGGCGTACTCCTTGAGGATGTCGTTCTGCACCGTGCCGGTGATCTTCTCCGGCGGGCATCCCTGCTTCTCAGCGACCAGCTGATAAAGCAGGAGCAGCATCGCGGCGGTGGCGTTGATGGTCATCGACGTCGACACCTTGTCCAGCGGAATTCCCTTGAGGAGGATCTGCATGTCCTCGAGCGAATCGATCGCCACCCCCACCTTGCCAACCTCGCCATTGGCCATCGGATGATCTGAGTCGTAGCCGATCTGCGTGGGCAGGTCGAAAGCGACCGACAGCCCGGTCTGGCCCTGCTTCAGCAGGAACTGGTAGCGCTTGTTCGACTCGGCCGCCGACCCAAACCCGGCGTACTGGCGCATCGTCCACAGGCGACCGCGGTACATGTTCTTGTGCAGGCCGCGCGTGAACGGGAACTGTCCCGGCGGCGGCTCTTCCTCGCGCCGGTCCTCGGCCGAGTACACCGGCTTGAGGGGGAGGCCACTGTCGTTTTGAACCTCGCTCATGCCTCCACCAATTCGGTGAGCACGCCTCCCACGCTCTTCGGGTGCAGGAAGGCGATACGCGTGCCGTGCATGCCGATGCGCGGCTCGCTGTCGATCAGCTCGAGTCCAGAGGTGCGCGCGTCGGCGAGCGCCTCGTCGATGTCGGTGACGGCATAGGCGACATGGTGCAGGCCCGGGCCGCGCTTGGCCATGAACTTTCCCACCGGCGAGTCGTCTCGCAGCGCTGCCATCAGCTCGACCTCGCCGTCGCCGACGCGGAGGAATGCGGCCTCGAGCCCTTCCCTCTCGTTGGTCGCGCGGTGCACGAGCTGCGCGCCGAGCGCGTTCTGGTAGATCCGAATCGATTCATCGAGATCGGCCACCGCAACGCCGACGTGGTGGATGCGGGTCGGCATGCTCAATAGGTGTACCAACCTTCTCTTGTCTTGCGCCCGAGCTTTCCGGCTTTGACCTTCGCCTCCAGCTGGGGCGATGGACGGAAACGCTCATCGCCGGTCGACTTGAACATGTGCAGCCGAGCGTTGTAGGTGACGTCAAGACCGCTGAAGTCGCCCAGCCGGAAAGGACCCATCGGCCAGTTGAGGCCTTTCTCAACCGCGATGTCGATGTCTTCGAATCCCGCGACGCCGGCGTCAAAGAGGCGGTAAGCCTCCTGGGTCGCGGCGTGCAGGATGCGGTTGACGATGAAGCCGTCGATCTCCTTGTTGATCAGCACCGCCGTCCGGCCCATCTCCTTCGCCATCGCCATCGCTCTGTTCACCGTCTCGTCCGACGTCCGCGGTCCGCGCACCACCTCGACCAGGTCCATCACCAGCACCGGGAAGAAGAAGTGCATGTTCACGCACCGCTCCGGCCGCGCCGTGGCATCGGCGACCTTGCTGATCCCCATCGTCGAGGAGTTGCTCGCGAGGACCGCGTCTGGTGGGGCCGCCTGGTCGAGCTCGGCGAACACACCGCGTTTCAGCACGAGGTCCTCGAAGACTGCCTCGATGACGTAGTCGGCGCCTGCCACGGCGTCCGCAAGGTCGGTGGTCGTGCGCACGCGCGCGAGCGCCTGCTCAGCCTCCGGCTCGCCGAGCTTTCGTTTCTCGACGCGGCGCATGACATGGCCGCGGTTCGATTCGACGGCCTTCCGCAGCTGCTCGGGACTGCTGTCCTGGAGCCGCACGTCGACTCCGTGAAGCGCCGCCTGCTGAGCGATCTGCGCTCCCATGCTGCCGGCCCCGATCACGGCCAGCGCCGTCACTGGACCGAAAAAACCCGCGTCACGCGGTTCAAGGTCGCGACATTCATCACCAACCCATCGATCCGCAGCTTGCCCCGCATCAGCTTCAGCGCGACTCCCCTTCCCACCTCGTTGTAGTACACCGGCATGCCGAAGAGTCCGATCTTCAGGTTGCTGAGGCTCATCACCGTCTCCGCTTCGGCGCGGATCGTGATCGTGCGGCGTGGCTCGAGACCGTTGTAGACGGTCAGCCGGCCGCGGTCGAACACCAGGGTCACACCCTCGTCGATGTCGGTGACCCAGATGCCGACCCGGGCGGTCAGCGCGTCAAAGTCTTTCTTCTTTGCCGGATTCGCGCGCACGTTGGCTTCGATCAAACCACCGAGCATTCCCGCAAACGCGCTGGGCACTTTGCTCGCGTATTCGACGAGGCCGGCCTCGCTCGCGGCGCCCTCTACCCTTCGTCTGGCCATTCGACCGGCACCCGGGTCGTGCACTCGGTCATCTCCTGCGACGCTTTCGTGTAGCGCACGATGGTCGGCAGGTCGCCTTTCAGCTTGAGCTTGCCCTGGAGCATGCCCTTGGTCGCGTCCAGCTCTTTCGTGGAGACCTGCTTCCAGCGCGAGTAAGGAGCGGTGATCACGAAATCACATTTCTGCGCATCAGCCACCGCGCCGACCTTTATGTCGCGAGCCTCGCCGTCGTACAGGTCCATCACCACGCCGCGCGACTCGGGAAAGTTCTTGTCCGGTTCAGCCTCGACGACCAGCCCGACCGTCCACTTCCACCCTTTGGCGGCCGCTTTGTAGGCGTTGGACTTGTTGACCTCGTCCTTGAACTGCTTCGCCCAATCGTCCGATGCAAACTTGACCGCCATCTTTCTCCTCCTTGTACCTGCAGCCCGCCCGCAGGCGACAAGGTTACCTACACCACGGACTACCGGCAGAGCGAGCTTTACGATGTCGCCATGGCTTCGGGAGTAGGGACGGCGCCGTACTACGAGCCGCTGTCGGCGCGTGACGCGTGGTTTCTCTACGCGGAGCGGGCGCAGACACCCCTCGATATCGGCACCGTCTACGTGTTCGAGGGCGGGTCTCGGGTCCCGGGTGGGCGAGGCGCCCTCGGCGTCGAGGAGACGATCAAAGAGAGGATCCACCTGGTGCCGCGCTACCGGCAGCGGATCCATCGTGTGCCGTGGAACCTCGCGCACCCGGTCTGGGTGGACGATCCCCATTTCGACCTGGGCGCCCACATCCGCCGCGAGGTCCTGCCGCCGCCCGGTGACGGCGCAACTCTGAGGCGCCTGGTGATGCGCATCCTGGCCCGGCCGCTGGACATGAGGCGGCCTTTGTGGGAGATGACCATCGTCACCGGGCTCCGCGGCGGCAGGGTGGTGATCGTGAACCGCGCTCATCACGCGATGTTGGACGGCGTGTCCTCGGTCGACATCCTGACGCTCCTGGTGGACACGGACCCGGAGGGCTACACGCCGGAGCCACCGACGAACGGCTGGCAGCCCCGCCCCGAACCATCGAACTGGCAGCTGATCCGACCGCTGCTGTGGAACTTCGATTCGCCTCAGAAGGCCGATCGCACGAGGCTGCCCGCCGTGTGGCGAACACGGCGCCTGCCGTGGACCGGGATGCTGAAGATGAGCGGCAGGATGGTCAGGCCGAGCCCGGACCTGTTCTTCAACCGCACGATCGGACCACAACGCACGGGCCGTGGTCTGAAGGTTCCCCTCGCGGCGTTCAAGGCCTTGAAGGATCGCTTCGGCTGCACTGTCAACGACGCTGTGCTCGCCGTCGTGTCCGAGGGCCTCCACCGATGGTTCAAGGCGCGCGGCGAGAACGTGCCGGCCAAGGTTCGCGTCTTCTGTCCGGTCAGCGTCAGGGCCGACGACGGACGCAGTCGCCTCGGAAATCAGATCAGCGGCATGGTGCTGGAGCTGCCCACCGGCGATCTGAAAATCGAGGAGCGACTGCGACAGATCAAGGTGACCACCGGCGACCTGAAGCGGACGCGACAGGCGGTCGCCGCCGACAAGCTGGCCGGGCTCGCGGACTGGGCTCCCGCATCGCTCCTGGTTCTGGCCGGCCGGCTCATGTCGAACCCGCAGGCCGGCGCAAACATCAACGTCACCAACATTCCCGGTCCGCAGTTCCCGCTGTACTCAGGCGGCGCGCAGCTGCTCGAGGTGTGGCCGTTCGCGCCGCTTTACCCGTCGATGGGTCTCGGGGTTGCAATCGTGTCGTACAACGGCGACGCGTATTTCGGGCTGACGGCCGATCCAGGCATCGTCCCCGACGTGGAGGAGTTCACGGCCAAGCTCGAAGAGGCGGCCAGGGAGTGCACCCAGCTCGCCGCGTCGTAAACGTATGACGGGAAAACCCGGATGGTTTTCTAACTTTCCAACGTGAAGCGAAGCGTGTTCTGACCGATGGCGACCTGGTCGCCGTCGGCGAGCTGCTTCTCGATCACCGGCTCACCGTTGACCAGCGTGCCGTTGGTGCTGCCCAGGTCGCTGATCCAGAAGAAGCCGGAACGGACCTCAATCCTGCCGTGATGCCCGGAAGTCGCCGGGTCGCCGACCACGACGTCGTTGTCAGGCGCGCGGCCGATCGTCACCATCTGATTGGGCAGCGCCACGATCCGGCCCGCAAACGGTCCTGACTCGAAGGTCAACAGCGCGGCAAACCCCCCGCCGGCGGCAATCTCCTCGGGAGGCAGCGCCTGCAGCGACACGGTGCGTTTCGAGTCGGACGTCCCATCCGAATGCTGCCAGGCAGGGATGATCGAGGTCGCCTCGTCGAACGCCTCTGGCACCGTGGCCTGAGTCCCATTCCCCGGCGCGGTGCCCGACGGCCATCGGAGCATCGTCGCCCGCGTGGAATCGGTCGTCGCCGGTTCGGGGACGGCGGCTTCTGCCGCCTGCGCGACCGGTTCAGGTTCGGCAGCTGCGACGAGCTCGGGTTCTGTGACCGCAACGACAGGCTCGACCTCGGCCGGCGCTGATTGCTCGGCCTGCATCCATGGGCCTGAGGTTGCGACCGGCTCAGGTTCCGGTTCGGGCTCGGGCTCGGGCGCCGCAGCGACAACCGGCTCAGGCTCAGGCTCCGGCACGGGCTCGGGCTCCGCCGCGACAACCGGCTCAGGTTCGGGCTCCGGTTCGGAGGGCGCCTCAGGCTCCGATGAGATCACCGGCTCAGGCTCGGGCTCCACCGCGACCACCGGTTCGGGCTCGGGCTCTGCTTCAACCGCCAGCGGTTCCGGTTCGGGCTCCTGCTCCGCCGCGAAAACCGGCTCGGGCTCTTGCACAATTTCCGATTCGGTCTCGGTGGCCGCCACCTGCAGCTCGGGCGCTGTCTCCTCGCTCTCGGGCGCCAGGTCGTACTCCGCCCCAGGTTCGGGTAGGTTGGGCAGCGCCTCCGGCTCGAAGATCTCAGGTGCCGGGCCACTCGATCCCACCAGTGGCTCGGCCGTAGCCACAGTCTCGAGCTCGAGCGTCTCAGTTTCGTCCGCCGTGGGTGCCGCAGCTTCGACGGGTTGGGCTTCGGGCTGCGGCTCGGCTGCCGCCGTTTCCTCGCGGGTCCGCAGAGTCAGTGTTGGCAGCACCTGCGTGGCTTCTTCCACGACGCGGTCGGTGGCGGCCGTGCCCAGGAACCGCTCATACCAGCCGCCGATGCGTCGCAGTCGCTCAACGCGGCGATCCGGCCGGCCGCTGCGCGAGAGGTCGTGCGACTCCTCGGGGAACCTGACCAGCTCGACGGTCTTGCCGAGGAGGCGCATCGCCCCGAAGAGCTCTTCCGATTGAGAGATGGCACAGCGAAGGTCCATCTCGCCGCACGTCAGCAGCAAAGGCGTCTGGATGTTCTGCACGTAACGGATGGGCGAGCGTCTCCAGAGCTCGTCCAGGTCGGGCCACGGCGGAGGACCGAGCTCGAGCGTGCCCCACAGCACGATGTCGTGCTGGGAGTACTCGCTGACCAGGTTCGAGATCGAGCGCATGGAGACCGCCGCGGAGAACCGGTGGGTCTGCCCGATGACCCAGTTCGTCATGTATCCGCCATACGACCCCCCGCCGATTCCCATCCGGTTCGTGTCGACGTATCCGGTCCGTTCGATGATCTGGTCGACCGCGCTCATCAGGTCCAGGTAGTCCTTGCCTCCCCAGTCCCGGACCACCTCGCGCCGGAAGCGCTCGCCATAACCGTCAGATCCCCGCGGATTCACATAAAGAACGACGTAGCCCATGCCGGCGAGGATCTGCAGCTCGTGGAAGAACGCGTAGCCGTACTGGCCATGAGGACCGCCGTGAACCTCCAGGACGAACGGGTGCACCTTACCGGCGTCGAATCCATCGGGCTTCAAGAGCCAGCCCTCGATCACCCATCCGTCGGGAGCTGTGAACTGGTGCCTCTCGGGCTGGGCCACATAGCGCTCGCGCAGCCATGGGTTCAGGTCCGAGAGGCGGGCCTCCGCACCCTGCGTCACCATGTGAAGCTCGCCCGGGCTGCTCGGGTCGGATGCGGCGAACGCCAGGACCCCGGAAGCGAAGTCGAAATCGAAGATGCGCCGCTGGCCTCCGGCCTCCTGCCGCACATTGCCGTCGAGGTCGCTGGAGTAAGCCGTGGTCACCCCAGGGCCGCTCGCCAGGAAGAAGATGCGGTCGCCTTCCGGCGACCAGCAGAGCCGGCTTCCATGCCCCGCACGCATGTCGGTGATTACGCTGTCGTTGACGCCCTGATCGAAAGCCGACGTCAGGCAGCGCGGACCTCCGCCTGTCAGCGGCACGACCCACAGCCGCTCCAGGAGCCCAGCATCCAGGCCGTTGGGCGCGATGAAGGCGATCAGGTCGCCTCGAGGCGACCAGGTGGGCGTGCTCAGGTAGAAGCCGCCGCCCAGCCGCTGGCGCTTACCAGACAGGTCGACCAGGTACAGGTTCAGCTCGCGCTGAAGGTCGGCGCCCGGCTCCGCATTCCCCGACGTGACGAGCCGCGCGCTGTCCGGCGCCCAGTCGTATCCGGTGACGTCCCACGCACCCTGTGTCAGCTGCGTGACTGCGCCCCCATCCGCCGGCACGGTGAAGAGGTGGTGGTACCTGCCGTCGACGAAGCCCTGGCCGTCGTGCTTGTAATCGAGCCGGCGCGCGATCCGCGCCACGGGTGCGCGGCGCACCTGCTCCCTGCTTTCCGGAGGCCGGGGATCGTCCACCACCGCGTCTGGATCGGACTTCACGGTACCGATGAACGCGACCTGCTTTCCGTCTGGCGACCAGAGGGGGCCCGCGGCGCCCTCTGGGATTGAGCTGAGCTGGCGGGTCTCGCCGGTGCCGAAATCGAGCACGAAGAGCTGATCCGCCGGACCGACCTTGCTGATGAAGGCGAGCCGGCGCCCATCCGGGGACCACTCAGGCGAATGGTCTCTGCGGGGCCCGCCCGTCGGCTCAACCGGCTCGGGCTCGAGCAGGCGTCGAACCACAACGCGGCTTCGGTTCTGTCTCGAGTCCGCGTCGGCCCAACCTAGCTGATACGCGACGCGCTCGCCGTCCCGGCTCAGCCGGACGTGGTCGATCCAGCGAAATCGGTACAGGTCCTCAGCGCGAACCGGCCCCCCCATGAACAACCCTCGATGCTATCAGTCGGTCACGTGCTTTCGGTAAGCGTGTGCTCGATCCCCGCGCCGTATCGTCATGTGGTACAGCAATTCAGATGATTGGGCTCAGCCGCCGCCAGACCGCGCTTTACGGGTTCTGCTGGGGCGCGCTCGCCGGCCTGGCGCTCGTGGCCCTCATGTACCTGTCGAGCATCTTGCTCGGGCTGAAGCCGCTGCCGCAGCTGCTCAACCAGCCGCTGCTGTCGATCATGCCCGGCTTCATCTTCGGCTTTCTGATCGACACGCTCCAGCACGCCGGCAAGGTCGTCGAGGAGCTTGGATTGATCGTGGCGATGGTCGCCGGTCTTGGCCTGCTCGGTTCGGCCTGGGCGCTGGCACGCCGGCGGTTGCAGTCGCAGTACCTGGCCCTGGCCTTCGGCGGAATCGGCTGGCTTGTCGTTTGCGCGATCCTGCTGCCGCTTTCCGGCGTGGGCTGGCTGGGTTTGAACGACGGTCCGGCCACGCCGCTGATCTGGGCAGCCCTTTTCGCCGTATACAGCGTCGTCCTACAGCTGGGCGGCAACCCGGCCGGCGAGGTGGGAATGGATGGCGGGCGGCGCCGTCTGCTCAGCACGGTGCCCATCACGATCGCGGCGGTCAGTCTCGGGGCGCTCGCGTACAGGCTGCTCCCCGGCTGGTACCAGGCCATCTTCAAACCTCCGGAGGCGGGCTTGCGAGGTCCCTCCCCCGAGCTGACGCCCGTCGGCAACTTCTACGTCGTCTCCAAGAACTTCGGCGACCCGTCGGTGGACGCACAGAGTTGGAGCCTCAAGCTGGGCGGACTGGTCGAACGGCCGACTCGTCTCTCGCTATCCGAGCTGCGCGCGCTTGCCGGCACCAGCGAGTACGTGACCATGGAATGCATCAGCAACAACGTCGGTGGTGACCTGATGAGCACCGGCAGCTTCACCGGGGTGAGGCTGCGCGACCTCGTCGC
>Ga0137409_10000259_pt1 | contig 55991 bp, 54 predicted proteins | sample CZODoug1_16funga_FD_122059 | JGI IMG/M metagenome (GOLD analysis project Ga0137409, IMG submission 122059) | Vadose zone soil fungal communities from Angelo Coast Range Reserve, California, USA - CZODoug1_16fungal (Hybrid Assembly) | ecosystem: Environmental > Terrestrial > Soil > Vadose zone... | reverse complement strand
GGCCGGCGTCAGGACCGATCCGTCTCCGGAAATGGTGGGCCCATGGAGTTGGATTCCGGCAGGCAGGCTCATACGGTGTGCTCCCTAAACGGGGCACTATACGGAGAAAATCCCGGCCCGACGACAAACGTGAAAATAGCTTTGTGAAAAAAGCGCGAGGCGAGCGGGACGCGCCTATTCCGCTTCCGGTGGACTTGAGTCGGCGATGCCCAGCTCCCCGATCTTGCGGGTGATGGTGTTGCGGCCTATCCCGAGCAGGCCCGCCGCCTCGATGCGCCGGCCGCCCGTGTGCGCGAGGGCCTTGGCGATCAAGGTCTTTTCGAAGCTCTTCGAAAGATTTTCCATGATATCTTTCTCGCCGCTCGCCAGCCTGCGGTCCGCTTCGCGCGCGAGGGCAGCAAGCCAGTCCCCGGAAGTCGGCTCGACATCTTCGCGAAGCTCTGGCGGGAAGTCACCGATCTCGATGACCTGGGTGGGGGACATGACGGTCAGCCAATGGCATATGTTTTCCAGCTGGCGAACGTTGCCGGCCAAATCGCGGGCTGACAGGTACGTCATCGCCGAATCCGACAAGCGTTTGCCCTCGACGCCGAGCTCGCGTGCGGATTTTGCGAGGAAATGTCGCGCCAGAAGCGGAATGTCTTCGCGCCGTTCGCGCAGGGACGGCAGCCGCAGCCGGATCACGTTCAGCCTGTGGTACAGATCCTCACGAAACAGGCCTTCCCGTACGCGCGTCTCCAAGTCTTGATTGGTCGCGGCGATAACCCGGACGTTTGCGCGAATCGACTGGTGCCCGCCCACCCGGTAGAAGGTCCCGTCCGAGAGGACTCGCAGCAGGCGCGTTTGCAACTCCGCCGGCATATCCCCGATCTCATCCAGGAAAAGGGTGCCGCTTTCGGCTTGCTCGAAGCGTCCTCGCCGCAGGGACTGCGCTCCGGTGAAGGCCCCGCGCTCGTGCCCGAAAAGCTCCGATTCGAGCAGGTCTTTGGGCATCGCCGCCGTGTTAATCGCGACGAAGGGCTTGTCCGCCCGGGGACTGTGACGATGCAAGGCACGCGCTACGAGCTCCTTGCCGGTTCCCGATTCGCCGGTGATCAGTACGGTGGCACTCGACTGCGATAGGCGGCCGACGGCGCGAAAGACCTCCTGCATCGACTGCGCCTTGCCGAGGATATCCGGGCTAACCGCCGAAACTTCCTCGGCTTCGCCTTCGCGCGTGCTCTCGCCCAGTGCGCGGCGAATCAGCTCCACCGCCTGGTCGACGTCGAACGGTTTGGGCAGGTACTCGAACGCGCCCCCCTGAAATGCCGCTACCGCCGACTCAAGGTCCGAGTACGCGGTCATGATGATGACCGGCAGATCGGGGAAGCGCTGCTTGATGTTCTGCAAGAGCTCCAGGCCCGAGGTGCCGGGCATGCGGATATCTGATACCAGCACTTGGGGCGCACCGGTCGCGTCTAGCGCGTCCAAGGCGTCGGCAGCCTCCGCGAAGGTCTTGAAGGGAATGCCTTCGCGAGCCAGGGCTTTTTCGAACACCCAGCGGATGGAGCGATCGTCGTCGATGACCCAGACAGGTCTCATCATGCTCTTTCAGCGCAGCGGTAACACGATGCGGAAACTGGTCCTTCCAGGCTGGCTATCGCACTCCACCACACCCTGATGCTGCTGGACGAAGGTTTGCGCAAGCGTCAGGCCAAGCCCGGTTCCGCCCTCACGGCCCGAGACCAACGGGTAGAAGATTTGGTCCCGGATTTCCGCCGGTATTCCCGGCCCGTCATCCACCACTTGCAATTCTAATGCCAGCTTGTGGAAGCGCCTGGCCAGAGTCACCCTGCGGGCGACCCGGGTCCGCAAGACAATCTGGCCCCGGCCCTGAGAACCCGGGGTCGAACGCGCGCGCGCCCCCAAGATGGCCTGTGCGGCATTGCGCGCGATATTGAGGACGGCCTGAATCAGCTGCTCCGGATCCCCCCGAAACTCGGGGAGGCCGACGTCATAGTCGCGCTCGACACGCACCCCTTGGGGGAATTCGGCGAGTATCAGGATGCGCACCCGCTCGCACACCTCGTGGATGTTCATGGGAACATGAATCGGGGGACGGTGTGGGGTCAGCAGGCGGTCCATGAGGGCCTGCAAGCGGTCGGCCTCCTTGATGATGACCCGGGTGTATTCGCGCAGGCTCGGTCGGTCCAACTCGCGCTCGAGAAGCTGCGCCGAGCCGCGCAATCCCCCGAGCGGGTTCTTGATCTCGTGCGCAAGGTTGCGGATCAGTTCCCGATTTGCCCGATGCTGAGTCATGCGCTGCTCCTCGCGCTCGATGCGGAGCCGTTGGTCGATCGGGCGCAGCTCGAGCAGAAGGGCCGCCTGCTCGAGCTCGACCGGAGTAACGATGCAATCGAGGTGGAGGGGCTCCTGCCCCGATGGGACGAGGATCAGGTCCTGATCGGCAAACCCACGCTCTTCGCGGATCGCCTGATGCAATAGCCCGGCCAGCGTGCTTGAGTCGACGAACAGTGCGGGAAAAGCCTGATCGAGCACCGTTTTGCGGCTGGTTGCAAAGAGCGCTTCCGCTGCCGGGTTGAGGTATTTCACGCGCAGCGTCCGGTCAACCAGCACGACGGCAGTTGCAAGCCACTCCAAACCGGGTAGGTTCGCTAAATCCATGCGCTAGACCGGGCTGCCGGGCCGGAGACGCATGCCGCCTGATGACGGTGCACGCATGCGCCTCAGCGGCGCGAGACTGCGGGGCGCTGGCGAGTTTCCGTCTACCTGAGCCGGCCGAGCTCGCCTCGAAGCTGCTCGATGTTCTTGGCGTGCAGGTCGACGGCCTCCTGATACGGCTTCAGACGCTCCTGCACACGAGCATAGTTGCGCTCGTCGCCTTGACGGATGCCCTCCTGGTCGGTGAGCTTCTGCTGCGCGTCGGAAAGCAACTGCTGCTCGTTCTGGAGCTCGGATTCGAGAATCTTGCGTCGATTGTTGTTGCGGTCCGTCGTGACCGATGACTTGTCCCGCACTGTAGGGGTCTGGGCAGGAACCACCTGCACTTCCTTGCTCACCAGGGTACAGCTCTTGCCCACGGTGTCGCGTTTGACGTTGGTATAGGTCGGCCGGCCGCTCGCGTCCGGGCATTTGTAGACCTCGCTTTGGGCAGGCTCGCAAGGCGCCGCCATCGCGAGGAAAACCCAACCCAACAAAGTCTTGCTCTGTGCCATAGCCTACCCGAGCCCGCGTGGGAACTTTCAGTGTAGGCCAAAATAACCCTGATTTCAAATGGAAAAAGGACGGAACACCCAATCAGGTGTTCCGTCCCTCCTCGCTGTGCCGTACCCATTCGGCCCGAAGCAACCGGGCCCTTCGCCGCCCTAGGAGCTGTAGTACATGTCGAACTCGACCGGATGAGTGGTCATGCGGAAGCGCGTGACCTCTTCCATCTTCAGGGCGCAATAGGCATCGAGCATGTCGTCCGAAAACACGCCACCTTTGGTCAGAAAATCCCGGTCCTTATTCATGTGATCGATCGCCATGTCGAGCGAAGAGCACACGTTCTGCACTTTCTTAGCCTGCGCGGGCGGCAAATCGTAAAGATTCTTGTCGATCGGGTCGCCGGGGTGGATCTTGTTCTGCACGCCGTCCAGCCCCGCCATGAGCATCGCAGCGAATGCAAGATACGGATTCGTCGTCGGGTCCGGGAAGCGGACTTCGACTCTGCGCGCCTTGGGATCGGTCACGAGGGGTATGCGACACGCGGCGGATCTGTTGCGCGACGAATACGCCAGGTTGATCGGCGCTTCAAATCCCGGTACCAAGCGCTTGTAGGAGTTGGTACCCGGGTTGGTGATGGCGTTCAGCGCTTTCGCGTGCTTGATGATGCCGCCGATGTAGAAGAGCGCGAAGTCCGAAAGTCCTGCGTAGCCGTTGCCTGTGAACAGGTTCTGGCCGCCTTTCCACACCGACTGGTGCACGTGCATGCCCGATCCGTTGTCGCCGACGATAGGCTTGGGCATGAAAGTCGCGGTCTTGCCGTACGAATGCGCGACGTTCCAGACCGTGTACTTCAGGATCTGCATCCAGTCGGCGCGCTTCACCAGGCTGTTGAACTTGGTGCCGATTTCGTTCTGGCCTGCGGCAGCGACCTCATGGTGATGCACTTCGCACTCGACTCCCTGTTGCTCGAGCGCGAGCACCATGGCGTTACGGATGTCCTGAAGCGTGTCTGCAGGAGGCACCGGGAAGTAGCCGCCCTTGACCGGAGCGCGGTGACCCATGTTGCCGCCTTCGTATTCCTCGCCCGAGGACCACGGAGCCTCCTCGGACTTGATCTTCACGAAGCATCCGGACATGTCCACGTTCCAAGTGACCGAGTCGAAGACGAAGAACTCCGGCTCCGGACCAAAGTAGGCCGTATCACCCAGGCCGCTCGACTTTAAATACGCCTCCGCGCGCTTGGCGATCGTTCGCGGATCGCGGTCGTATCCCTTACCGTCGGAAGGCTCGACTGCATCGCACGTGAGGTTGAGCACCGGCTCGTCGGTGAACGGGTCCATACGCGCGGAATCGGGGTCCGGCATCAAGAGCATGTCCGAGGCTTCTATCCCCTTCCAGCCAGCGATCGAGGAGCCGTCGAAGAAGTGCCCGCTTTCGAATTTGTCCATGCCGAACGCCTTGACCGGCACGGAGACGTGCTGCTCCTTGCCACGGGTGTCCGTGAAGCGCAGGTCTACAAACTTGACCTCCTTCTCCTTGATCATTTTCATCACGTCATTGGCGGACAATGCCATTGCTGGATCTCCTCAAGTTGCGGATTGCCGGTGGTTAGAAAGGTGAAAAAGCGCTAGATCGTGGGGTCTCTGCAGATTCCATGCCATCTGGCGCCCAAAAAAGCACGCCATTGTGCCATAGCCGAGCAACTCGGGGACGCGGGTACCGCGCGCACCATACCGGCGCAAAGTCGCCATTATGCGCACCGCATCGGTGCGAATCAACTCCGGAGCTCTTTCCTCCAAGCTAAACTAGCTACCTTGTCTTGCCCCGCCCCGATCATGTCAAACGACTCTACCAAGGACATCCTCGCCCAAGCCAAGCAGCGCGGTCAGGCGATGAATCTGCCCTACGCTGGAGCCCTGCTGCCCAGGGAAGCCTACGTGCTGATGCAACACCTTCCCGGCTCGAAACTAGTCGATGTCCGTACCCGGGCGGAGTGGGACTACGTCGGACGCATTCCCGAATCGGTCTTGATCGAGTGGAATACTTACCCGGGCGGCCAGCGCAACCCAGCCTTCCTCGGGCAACTGCAGGCTGAGGTTGCAAAGAGCGATGCACCGGTCATGTTCCTGTGCCGCTCGGGCGCGCGATCCCACCACGCTGCCCAAGCCGCAACCCAGGCCGGGTATTCGAATTCCTACAATATCCTCGAAGGATTCGAAGGGGACAAGGACGCGCACGGCCATCGCAACACCGTGGGAGGCTGGCGATTTGCCGGCCTGCCCTGGATACAGGGGTAGGCGCGTTCCTTGCAAGGCCTTTAGCCATGCAACTTTCCTCAATCCAGAGTTTCTCGGAGGGATCATGAATCGCAGAAAATTTCTTTCACGCGCCGGCTTCGGCGTCATCTCCGCGGCGGCCGCAGCGCAGGCGGTCGCGCAGACGTCGGCGCTACCCGAGGTCCGCTGGCGGTGCGCTTCGAGCTTTCCCAAGAGCCTAGACACGATCTACGGAGGGGGCGAGACCATCGCCAAGCGCGTAGCCGCGATCACCGGCGGCAAGTTTCAAATCCGCGTGTTCGGCGCGGGCGAGATCGTACCGGCGTTCGGCACGGTCGACGCCGTGCAGCAAGGGACGGTCGAGTGCACCCACACGGCGAGCTACTATTTCGTCGGCAAGAACAAGACCTTTGCGTTCGACACGACCCTGCCTTTCGGAATGAATCAGCGACAGCAGAACGCCTGGATCTACTACGGCGGCGGTCTCGAGCTCGTGCGCGCGTTCCTCCGTGACTTCAACATCATCTCCTTTCCGGCCGGCAACACCGGGTGCCAGATGGGCGGCTGGTTCCGAAAGGAAGTGCGGAGCGTAAAGGATTTGAAGGGCGTGAAGATGCGCATCGCAGGCCTCGGCGGCGAAGCGATGGCTCGCCTAGGGGCGGTGCCGCAGCAGATCGCGGGCGGCGACATCTATCCTGCGCTCGAGCGCGGCACAATCGACGCAGCGGAATGGGTAGGCCCCTACGATGATGAGAAACTCGGGTTCTACAAGATCGCGCCGCACTACTACTATCCGGGCTGGTGGGAAGCGGACTCGATGTACTCGCTCTTCGTCAACATCAAGGAGTGGGAGAAACTGCCCAAGGAATACCAGGCTGCGGTCGAGGCCGCCTGCTACGAGGCTAATCTCGACATGATGGCCCAGTACGACTTCAAGAATCCGCAGGCCCTGCAGCGTCTGGTCAAGAACGGGGTCAAGCTGCACGCGTTCTCGCCGGAGATCATGAAAGCCGCGCACAGAGCCTCGTTCGAAATGTACGAAGAAGAGGCGGAAAAGAATCCCTCGTGGAAGAAGATCTACGAGCCGTGGAAGAAATTCCGCGAGGACGAGTTTCTCTGGCACCGGGTCGCCGAGCAGAACCTGACGACCTTCCTGCTGACCAACCCCACGAACCCGGCCGCAAAGAAGACATAACCGGCGGGAGCGTTGCGGAGAACCCCGCTGCGGCGGGGTTTTTACTCCTCACTGCTGCTGATTCAGCATCTTTTCGATCTCGCTCTTGGCGTCGTCCCTGCCCTCCCCGGGCTTTGGCGCGCCACCGGCCCCGCTCGCTGCCGGTGCTTGCGGGCTCCCCGGCGCATCGAGCTGGCGGCGTATCTCGTCTGAGGCGGAGCCGCTGATTGCGCCTGCGGCTGCCGAAACGTGGCTGGTAACGATACCGGGGAACGTGATGACGATCGCGACCATCACGACCTGGATGCACACGAAGGGAATCGCACCCCAGTAGATGTCCGAAGTCTTGATCTCCTTCGAGGCCACGCTCCTGAGATAGAAGAGCGCGAAGCCGAAAGGTGGGTGCAGGAACGAGGTCTGCATGTTCACCGCAAGCAGTACGCCGAACCAGACGAGGTCGATGCCGAGTTTCTGCGCCACTGGGGCAAGCAAAGGCACCATGATGAAGGCAATCTCGAAATAGTCGAGAAAGAAAGCGAGAAGAAAGATCATCACGTTGACCACGATCAGAAAGCCGAGCGCGCCTCCCGGAAGCCCCGTCAGGAGGTGCTCGACCCAGAGATCGCCGTTCACCCCGCGGAACACCAGGCTGAACACCGTCGAGCCGATTAGTATGAAGATGACGAAGCTCGTCATGTTCGCGGTGTACTCCACCGCTTGGGTAAGCAGCTTCCAGTCGAGCCGGCGCTTGATCAGCGCCATGATGATGGCGCCGCTTGCCCCCATTGCCCCGCCCTCAGTTGGCGTAGCCACCCCGATGAAGATGGTTCCCAGCACCAGGAAGATCAGCACCAGCGGCGGGACCATGGAAGTAAAGACCTTGATCACCAGCGCACTGCCGTACAGCGTGCGCGACTCAGGCGGACAGCCGGGCGCCGCCTTCGGATCGAGGATCGACACGGCAAGAACGTAGAGTGCGTAAAAACCGGTGAGCGTCAGCCCCGGCACGAGCGCGCCTTCATAGAGATCGCCGACTGATGCGCCCATCTGGTCTGCCAGCACGATCAACACGAGGCTGGGCGGGATGATCTGAGCAAGCGTCCCCGAAGCCGCGATCACGCCGCTCGCCAGCCGCTTCGAGTAGCCATAGCGCATCATTACCGGCAGCGAGATGAGTCCCATGGCGAGCACCGAGGCCGCGACCACGCCGGTCGTCGCGGCGAGCAGGGCGCCGACAAAGATCACGGCATACGCAATCCCGCCGCGAATCGCGCCGAACAACTGACCGATGGTGTCCAGCAGGTCCTCGGCCATGCCACTACGCTCGAGGACGAGCCCCATGAACGTGAAGAACGGAATCGCCAGCAAGGTCGAGTTCGCCATGATGCCCAGAACGCGCTCGGGCAGCGCCTGCAGAAGCGAGGGATGGAGCAGTCCCAGTTGCATGCCGATCACACCGAAGAACAAGCCGTTTGCCGCAAGCGAAAACGCGACCGGGTAACCGATCAGCAAGAACACCACGAGGCCCCCGAACATCAGCGGCGCCATCAGCTCCAGGGACATCAACTCACTCCCCCCTTGTGTTCAACCGGGTAAGGTGCGAGTCCCTTCAGGAAGGCGATCCGCTTGATGACCTCGGATGCGCCCTGGAGCGCAAGTAAAGCAAATCCAACCGGGATGAGCAGTCTGACCGGCCAGCGGATTAGCCCGCCAGGGTCGGAAGAGTGCTCGCCGATCTGCCAGGAATTTACCAACGACGGCCAGCTGTACCAGCCGATGATCAGCACTGCAGGCAGCAGCATGAACACGCCGCCAAAAATATCGATCCACGCTTGCGCGCGATGCGAGAGCTTCCCCGCGATGACGTCGATGCGCACGTGATCGTTGCGCTTGAGCGCCCAGGCCGCGACCAGCAGGAACATGGCGGCATTGAAGTACCACTGGATCTCAAGCCAAGCGTTCGAACTCATGTTGAAGGTATAGCGAAATATCGCATTCACGGTGCAAACGATGACACCCAGCAAACCGAACCAAGCGGCGATCTTGCCGATCCGCTCGTTGGCGGCGTCGACCAGAGATGAGAATCGCAGCAATGCGTTCATGGTGTTCAATCCTCCCTAACCTGCCGACCAGCTCACCAACCCCGTGTAGGCCGTGACTAGTACCACCGCGCCGAAGGCGATCCGGTACCAAGCGAACGGCGTGAAGTCGTGCGTTGCGATGTAGCGCAGGAGCCAGCGCACGCACAAAAAAGCTGAGATAAAAGCGGTAATCGAGCCGGTCGCGAACAAGCCCACGTCGCCCGAATCGAACAGCGCGCGGTTTTTCCAGAAGTCATAGACGCCGGCGGCGATCAGCGTGGGCACGGCGAGGAAGAACGAAAACTCGGTGGCGGCCTGGCGCGACAGCCCGAAGAGCATACCGCCGACGATGGTGGCGCCTGAGCGCGATGTGCCCGGAATCAGCGCGAACGCCTGCGCGATGCCGACCTTGAGCGCGTCGCGCCAGGTCATGTCGTCGACCCGTTCCACACGCACTCGCGGACGCAGCGAGCGCTCGACCCACAAGATGATGAAGCCGCCGACAATGAACGCGAGAGCGACCGGAACAGCATGGAACAGGTAGGCCTTGATCAGCTTGCCGAACGCAAGGCCGAGGACCGCCGCCGGAATGAAGGCGACGAAGAGATTGGCGACAAAGCGCCGTGCCAGCGGTTCGGTCGCCAGACCCGACGTGACGCGCCAGAATTTGACCCGATATTCCCAGACGATGGCGAGCATCGCCCCGGTTTGAATGACGATCTCGAAGACCTTGGCTTTGTCTCCGTTGAAATCTAGCAGGTCACCCGCAAGAATCAGGTGGCCGGTGGAGGAGACCGGCAAGAACTCCGTTAGACCCTCGACGACACCTAGGACGAGAGCCTTCACGAGCAAGGCGAAATCCACTTTCCTCTCTCAAGAAAAAAGAAGGGCGGCCGGAGAACCGCCGCCCGGAGTGTAACGGAAAGGCTCAGGCCTTAGTGTAGATCTCGGCGCCCTTCTTGACGAACTCGATGGCCTTTTCCTCCATACCCCTCTTGAGCGCCTCGCCCTCGGACACACCTTGCTTCGCCGCGTACTCGCGAACGTCCTGCGTGATCTTCATCGAGCAGAAATGCGGGCCGCACATAGAGCAGAAGTGCGCGAGCTTGGCGCCCTCCTGGGGAAGCGTTTCGTCGTGGAACTGCTTCGCCTTGTCCGGATCGAGGCCGAGGTTGAACTGATCCTCCCAGCGAAACTCGAAGCGCGCTTTGGATAGCGCGTTGTCGCGGATCTGCGCGCCGGGATGGCCCTTAGCGAGATCGGCCGCGTGCGCGGCGATCTTGTACGCCATGATTCCATCCTTGACGTCGTCCTTGTCGGGCAGACCCAGGTGTTCCTTCGGCGTGACGTAGCAAAGCATGGCGGTGCCGTACCAGCCGATCATCGCCGCGCCGATGGCGCTGGTGATGTGATCGTAGCCCGGCGCGATGTCGGTGGTGAGTGGCCCCAAGGTGTAGAACGGCGCTTCCTTACAGTATTTCAGCTGCAGATCCATGTTCTCCTTGATGAGCTGCATGGGGACGTGCCCCGGACCCTCGATCATCACCTGGCAATCTTGCGTCCAGGCGACATCGGTCAGCTCGCCCAGCGTCTTCAGCTCGGCGATCTGCGCCTCGTCGTTGGCGTCGTAGATCGAACCGGGTCGCAAGCCGTCTCCCAGCGAGAAAGAGACGTCGTAGGCCGCCATGATCTCGCAGATCTCCTCGAAGTGCGTATAGAGGAAGCTCTCCTCATGGTGCGCTAGGCACCATTTCGCCATGATCGAGCCGCCGCGCGAGACGATTCCCGTCATCCGCTTTGCGGTCAAAGGGATGAACGGCAGCCGCACCCCGGCGTGGATGGTGAAGTAGTCAACGCCCTGTTCTGCCTGCTCGACCAGCGTGTCGCGGAAGATCTCCCAGGTCAACTCTTCGGCCTTGCCGTCGACCTTCTCAAGCGCCTGGTAGATCGGTACGGTGCCGATCGGCACTGGTGAGTTACGCACGATCCACTCGCGCGTTTCGTGAATATGCTTGCCCGTGGAAAGATCCATGACCGTGTCGCCGCCCCAGCGGATCGCCCAGGTCATTTTTTCCACCTCCTCGGCGATGCCCGAAGTTACCGCCGAGTTGCCGATGTTGGCGTTGATTTTCACTAGGAAGTTCCGCCCGATGATCATCGGCTCGGTTTCCGGGTGGTTGATGTTCGCAGGGATGATGGCGCGACCGCGTGCGACCTCGTCGCGTACGAATTCCGGCGTGATGAGTTTCGGAATTGACGCGCCGAAATCCTGCCCTGGATGCTGGCGCGTGATCAGATCGGAAAGGAGATCACGGCGCTGGTTCTCGCGGATGGCAATGTATTCCATCTCCGGCGTCACCAAGCCTGTCTTCGCGTAGTGCATCTGCGTCACGCAGCGCCCGGCCTTCGCCCGGCGCGGCTTACGCCTAAGGTCGAAGCGCAGCTCCGCGAGCTTCGGATCGGCGAGCCGTTCGCGCCCGTAGCGCGACGTCGGTCCGGGCAATTCCTCCGTGTCGCTGCGCTCGGCGATCCAGTAGGCGCGCAGCGCGCCCAGGCCACGGCGAATATCGATCTGGACCTTCGGATCGGTATAGGGCCCGGAAGTGTCGTAGATGTAGATTGGTGGATTCTTTTCGGCACCGAAAGACGAGGGCGTATCCGATTGGACGATTTCACGCATGGGAACTCGCAAGTCAGAGCGAACCCCCTGGACGTACACCTTGCTGGAGTTCGGAAGGGGCTTCACCGCCGCGTCGTCGACGTGGGCGGTGGCAGCGATGAATTTGGGATTGGCGTTCATGGTTTCTCTCGCACAGTTGCCGCGGGAGCGCATGAACCGATCGTTCAACGCTTCCCTGCGGCGGCATTATCCGCATCAGGTTCGAAGGGTTTGCTCTCACCCGAAGAGACGAAAATCACGTCTCTCAGGACCCCTACGTTGCTGGGAAAACTTACTCCAAGCCGCAAGGCTTGGCAAGCGCGTCAGTCGCGGGGACGCACGGCGAACGTCAGGCGAATACAGTTGCGCTCGCCTTCGCGACTGTAGCCCGCATCGCTTGCGAGGGACCGGATCAGCTTGAGTCCGAGGCCGCCCACCGGCTGCTGAGCGATCAACACGGTAGTGTCCATAGGACGGAATTCACCAAATGGGTTGTGCGGCGGAGCCGCGTCCTCGTAACGGAGGGTGAACCCCGCATCTCCGGGCTCGAAAGCGATCCATACCGGAGACTCACTCTCCTCACGATATCCGTGGGTTACAGTGTTCGTGAATAGTTCCTCGACGATCAGGAGGAGTTTCAGGCAATCTTCCCGTCCTATTCCGGCAGTGGTGCATGCGGCTTCAACAAAACTGCGGATTTCGGCCATGGAGTCCATCCTGGCTGGAAACCGGGCGAGCGGGACGTTAGCCATGGACGGAATGAACCGGCAGAAAGCTGTTTGGGCTATTATAGAAAAAAGACGTCCTCACGGGCGTTGGCCCACTCCGGAGATGTAGGCTGACCAATCATTGTGGGGGGTCATTATGCAAGCAAATCGTTGGATCGACGTTCGTCGGTTTATCCTCGCGTGCGCGCTTGGTTTCGCGCCGATTGCGGCATTCGCGACTGACATCGCCCAGTTCAAGGTGGCCAAGGGCGCGGTGTATCTCGAGCGCGGCGGCAAGCGCTTCCCTGCCTACGTCGGAACGCATCTGCAGGCGACCGACACGGTCGTTACCGGAGCGGATGGATCCGCGGGAATCACCTTTATCGATAATTCCCTGCTGTCAGTCGGTCCGAATAGCGTCCTGCAAATCGAACGCTACGCCTTCAACTCGACGACACATGAAGGCGTCTTCGACACGACGCTCTCCCGGGGGACGCTCTCGATGGTCTCGGGGAAGATCGCCAAACAATCCCCCGATGCCGTGAAGGTGAGAACGCCGTCTTCGATCCTCGGGGTGCGCGGGACCGAGTTCTTGGTGCGGACGAGTGAATGAGTTGTAAAGGGGGTTCATGCACGGACGCTACCTAGGACCTCTAGCGGCGCTCCTGGTCCTGGGTGGCTGCGCAACCTCCCAAGACTTTGTCGTACTCCTCCCGGACAAGGACGGCAAGGTCGGAAAAGTCCTCGTACACAATCCTAAGGGCGACACGGTGCTCGACAGCGCCTACGCTGCGGCGCGTACCTCGGGCAGCGGCCTGCAACGCAACACCGCCAGCCAGAGCGAAGTGAAGGAGGCGTTCGGCAGCGCGCTCACCGCGATGCCGCCCCGTCCGATCTCCTTCACGCTCTACTTCGAGAGCGGCACGGACGAATTCACCGAGCAGTCGAAGCAGGAGATCAAGCGGGTCATCGCCGAGATGGCGCGGAGGCAGGCGCCCGAAATCACCGTGATCGGCCACACTGACCAAGTGGGGCCGGACCCGACGAATGATGCGCTCTCCCTCCAGCGGGCCGAGCGCGTGAAATCGATCCTGGTTGGTATGGGCATTCTGCCTGAGCGAATACTGACCGCAGGGCGAGGCCGGCGCGAGCCGTTGGTGCGAACCGCTAACGGCGTTTCCGAACCGCGTAATCGCCGGGTGGAAATCAGCGTTCGCTAGCATCGTTCCAGCGCAGGACCAGGAGCGTGAGGTCGTCGGCCACTTCCGCGCTTCCCACAAATCGCGACACGTCTGCCTTGATCGCATCAACGATTCCTGCCGGACTGCCTGCGTCGCCACCGAGCCGCAGCGCCCGTTCCAGCCTTTCTGTTCCGTAGAGTTCCCCTTTTTCGTTCATCGCTTCCGTTACCCCGTCGGAAACGACGCACGCGATTCCGCGAGGCTCCATTGAATATTCTGCCGCAACGTATGCAAATCCATCGAGCACGCACAATGGAGGGCCTCCACCTTCGGTGAGGCGGACGATCTTGCCATCAGGAGTATGAACGAACGGCGGCTCGTGCCCGGCGTTGCAATATTCCAGGCGGCCGGTTTTCGCATTGAGAACTCCAGCAAAAACAGTGACGAATAAAGACTCGGGATTCTCGCGGGCGATTTCCGAGTTGGCCTCGCGCAACAAATCCTCGATCGGTTGTTCGCGCCGAAGCGCGGCACTCTTGCACAGCGCCTTGCTGACGGCCATGAAGATGCTCGCGGGCAAGCCTTTCCCCGAGACATCCCCCACAAGAAAGAACAATCGCTCATCGTCGAGCATGAAGAAATCGTAGAGGTCTCCTCCCACTTCGCGGGCTGGCTCCATGGAAGCAGCAATCTCGAAGCGCCGCTCGTTCGGGAAAACCAGTTCGGGCCGCGGGAGGATTCCCGCCTGAATCCGTCGCGCGGCATCGAGCTCACCGGCGAGCCGCGCCGCCGCTTCGCGCTCATGCTGCAAGCGTTCCTGGAGCGATTTCTTCTGTGCGTTGGCGTCCGCTAGTGTCTCGACGAGCATGGCGGAAAATAGGACGGCAATCGCGGCCCCCGGTACCGCGGCGTCCAGCAATAGTCCGGCTCCCCGATAGGCTGCGAAGCCCCCCAGACCCAGCGCGATCACCAACAGCACAAGCAGAGCGGTCGAACGTCCGGGGGGGAGCCGCGGCACGTAGTACACGACGGCCAAGCCCGCGACGACAAACGCGAAAGCCTCGATCCAGGCTGCCCAACGCGGGCGCATCAACAAAGCGCCGTCGAAGACATTCTCCAGCACCTGAGCATGGATCTCGATGCCGGGCATGCGCTCGCCCAGAGGCGTGCTCTGGTAGTCGATCAGACCCAGCCCGGTTACTCCCACCAGGACGAGCTTGCGCTCGAGCCGAGCAGCGTCGGTCTCTTCGTCCAGCACTTCCGCGGCCGGAATGAATCGTTCCGGGGCGTGAGGCGTGTAATGCACCCATATGCGGCCGTCCTCCTGAGTCGGGACGCTGAGATCACCGATGCCCACCGCTTCCACTCCTCTCGAACCGCCGCGAACGGCGAAAAAGGCTTCGCCGCTTGCAAGGCGCAGAGTCTCCAGACTCAGCGGAAGGACCGGGGTCGCGCCGACGAGGGCCACCATCGGTACGCGCCGGACGACTCCCGCTTCCGTATCCGCACTGAGCAGTCCATGACCTTTCGCCGCCGCGTCGATCTCCGGGAGACTGCGCAGCGCGGTGGTATAGCGACGCAGTGTCCCCAGCGCGGCGGGATTTCTCTGCAGCGACGGAGTCATCGGCGCCGTCTCGGAGACACTACCCGCCTCGAGCCCGGCGATGCCGAGAACAATCGGAGCGGCTCTTATTGAAGCGGCAAGGGTCGCATCATGACGGGGTAGCCGAGCGAGACGCTCGGACAGTCTCGGGTCCGCGTCGGCGACCGAGGGTGCAATCCACTCCGGGGAAAGTCGATCGGGCTCGGAAAACAGAATATCCACGCCGATCGCGGCAGGACGCGCCGCAGCAATCTTGTCGAAGAGCCGGGCGACCAGAGTTCGTGGCCACGGCCATTGGCCGAAGCGCCGTAGACTTCCCTCGTCGATCGCGACAATGACCGCGGGGGCGGAAAGCCTTTCGCGCGGGGACAGTTCCTGGTACCCGTCGAGCCAGGCCAGGCGCATGGCCCCGATAACCGGCATGTCCTCCCACAGGACGGGCACCAGCAGGACCGCCAGCAGGATAATGCCGTGCCGAACGCCGCGCCGGTTCATGACGGCCCCTAGCCGATTCGCGCTCGATGCCGCCCCGGAGTCCCGAGCGGCCCCCGATTCCGCGCCCGGCGAGCCGTCGCTCAGAGCTCGATCTCCATCCCGTCGTACGCGGCGGACACGCGCAGCGGCTCGCCCGTCCTTGAGATCTCTTCGTAGCGGAGCGTTTCCCGCCAGATCTCGGCGATGCGTTCGTCGTTGTTGGCGGGCTCGTGGTGAAACAGCACTAAGTGCTTTGCGTTAGCGAGCTGGCACAACTCGACTGCGACCACGTTGCTCGAATGGCCCCAGTCTTCCTTCACCGACACGGCCTCCGCGAGCGAGTACATGGCATCGAAAACGACCAAGTCCGCGTCGGCAAAAAAAGCGGCCGCGCCTTCGACCTCGTCGGGAATGTCCAGCCTGTGCTCCGAATCCGTCGAGTACACGATGATCCGGCTATCGCGAACGAACCGGTAGCCGTACGAATCGCCCGAATGGTTCTGCAGCCTGGCGGTCACGCTCCAGCCGGCGATGTCGTAGCTTCTGCCCGGCTGAAGGGTGATGAATTCAATCGAAGCAGCAAGGGTGTCGAAAGGAACAGGAAAGCTGGGTGGATCCTGCTGTCGCCGGAGAGCTTGCTCGATATTGGAATGGCAGCCGTAGATTCGGATCTTGTTTCCGGGGACGTACGCCGGCCCGAAAAACGGAAACCCCATGATGTGATCCCAGTGGACATGGGACAGGAACACATGGAAAGTGCTTTTTTTCGAAGGGCCATCGCGGCTGAAGACGTGATTTCCGAAAGCGCGCACGCCGCTTCCGAGGTCGCACAGCACGTATTCCTCATCGCCCGCATCAAGCTGCACGCAGGCGGAATTGCCACCGAAAGTATGGGAAACCGCGAAATCGAGTTCGGTGTCCACCCACGCCCGCGCTTTCTCCTGGGTGTCGAGGCCTTTGCCCGAGGCCGACACTATCGCGCTCGCGAGCTTGTCCCGTACCGAAGCGCAGTCCAGGGAAACGGGAATCGATCCTCGCGTTCCCCAGAACGTAACCCACAGAGCCATCGGTCAGGCGCCGTGGGCGGAGTCGTAGGCCTCAAGCGCAGCCGCCGAAACCTTTCCCAGCGCCTCGCGCACAGTCCCGAAGCACTGGAAGACGAGGTTGAAGCGGCTGATCTCGAAGATTTCACGGACCACCGGCTGAAGCGCGGCGACGACGATCATCCCCTCCTGCTCCCGAATTTTCTTCGCCGCTAGCATGAGGACGCGCAGACCAACACTGCTGATGTAGTCGACCTTGGAAAAATCAAGAACCAAGCGATCGCCGCCCTTGCGGCAGGTCGCCACGTAGGTGTTGAGGTCGGACCTCAACCCGTCGGTCGTGCTGTTGTCGATCCGACCGACTGGTGTGAGTACCAACGCGTCTCCGTAACGCTCCTGGGATACACGCATGCATCAGGCTCCGGAACGATTTGACTGGCCCGCTAGCAGGAAGGGCGCCATTGTTCGGCAAATCCGCGGGCAATTGGAGGCTATTCTGATTCATCGCCGAGCCGTCTTCAAGTGCAGGACGCTGACCGAAATACCAGCCAAACAGTGCTAGAATCGCGGCCTTTCGCACCGTCCCGCGTCTCCATGAGCGTCGAGCAAGCGCGCTTCAACATGATCGAGCAGCAGATTCGCACCTGGGAGGTGCTCGACCAGGACGTGCTTGATCTTCTTTATGCGGTACGGCGTGAGGAATTTGTCCCTGTCGCCTACAGGGAGCTAGCGTTCTCGGACCTCGAAATCCCCTTGTACGAGGGCGCCCCCGAAGGCGAGCGCATGATGCAACCCAAAGTCGAGGCACGCATCCTCCAGGAACTGGCAGTAAGAAAGTACGAGCGCGTGTTGGAGGTTGGCACCGGCAGCGGATACCTTGCCGCGCTCCTCGCCGCTCGGGCGCATCACGTGCATTCGGTGGAAATCATTCCTAAGTTGAAGGCGTTTGCAGAGGAGAATCTCAGGCGCGCCGGTGTGGAAAACGTAACCGTCGAGCTCGGAGACGCGGCGCAGGGCTGGCCAGGACACGCCCCCTATGACGTCATCGTACTTACGGGGTCCACGCCCGTCCTGCCGCAGTCCCTCCTCGCGCAACTGAAGACCGGAGGAAGACTGTTCGCCGTCGTGGGCGATCCGCCCGTTATGGAGGCGCGGCTCATTACCTGCGTTGGCCAGGGCTCGCACCACACGATCGATCTCTTCGAGACCTCTCTTGCCCCGCTGAAAAACGCGATGCAGCCCGGGCGCTTCCAGTTCTGATGCTGTTTCAACCGAGTCCCAGGCTGCCGCGGGGCAGCATCGTCGCGATGCTGATTTTCGCGTTTTCCGCCGCCCCCGTCGGCGCGGCGGACCTCCTACAGATCTATCGCGACGCTCTTGCGAACGATGCGACCTATGCCTCCGCGCGCGCGACGCGCGACGCGGGGCTGGAAAGCCTCCCGCAGGGTCTTGCCCAGATCCTTCCGACAGTCAACGCCACGGGGTTCACGCAAGCCAACAATGTCGACATCCAGTTCCGGGACATCGCGGGCACGGGAGCCGCTACCGAGTCTCGGCGGTCGGGCTCAACCGGCGGTTTCACGGTGACGCTGACGCAGCCGCTGTTCAACTGGCAGAACTTTCAGGTCTACAAGGAAGCCGGTTTCAAGGCAGCACAGGCCGAAGCCCTGTTCGGTCAGGCCACACAGGATCTGATCGTGCGGGTTGCGCAGGCCTATTTCGACGTACTCGCCTCGCAAGACAGCTTGGCCTTCATTCAAGGCCAAAAGGTCGCAATCGCCGAGCAGCTCGCGCAAGCAAAGCGCAATTTCGAAGTTGGCACCGCGACCATCACCGATACCCACGAAGCGCAGGCGCGTTTCGATCTCGCAACCTCTCAGGAGATCGCAGCGCAGAGTGACCTCGAAATCAGGAAGCGGACCCTACAACAGATCGTGGGAAGGTTCCCGGAACAGCTTGCGCCGCTGAAACCCAACATCGACCTGAACCCGCCCAAACCCAACTCGATGGAAGATTGGGCCGCCGCAGCGTCAAGCCAGGGCTATCCGGTTCGCGCACAGGAGGCGGCCGTCGAGGTCGCCGTACGCGAGATCGATCGCGTCCGCGCCGGGCATCTGCCAACGCTCAACATCGTGGGTAACGCTGGCCTGAGCTCGTCGGGCCTCAGCACCACCGCGACTGTCAATACCGCTTCAGATACCACCAACTACAATATCGGATTGCAGCTTGCGATCCCCCTCTACGCCGGAGGTAACGTTAGTTCACTAGTCCGGCAGGCCGTCGCCAACCGCGAAAAAACACAACAGGATCTGGAAGGCGCTCGGCGTACTGCGGCACTCAACGCGCGCCAGTCCTTCCTCGGCGTGACCAACGGAATGGCGCAGGTGAAAGCCCTAGAGGCAGCGCTCATCTCGAGCCGCAGCGCTCTCGACTCGAACAAGCTCGGTTATGAGGTCGGCGTGCGCATCAATATCGACGTCCTGAACGCTCAGCAGCAGGTGTTCAGCACGTTGCGCGATCTTTCAAGGGCGCGCTACGACACCATCCTGAACGGACTGCGTTTGAAATCAGCATCGGGAACGTTGACCGACGGCGACGTCGAGGAGATAAACCGCCTGCTCGGTGCCAACTAGCCCTGGGGCGCTCGCCCGGGTTCCGAGGCGCGGCTGAGCAGCCGCTCGCATACGGCAAGCGTTCGCTGGGTTGCGCCGCGATGGGTTGCACAAAAGGCGATCCCCGCTTCCCCTAGGCGCTCGCGCAGCGCCGCGTCGCCGAGCAGCGAGTGCGCCTGGCGTACGGTTTCTTCTGCCGTCTCGACCCGAAGGACCGCACCGGCGGCGACAGCGCTTTCGGCGGCCTGGGCAAAATTGTAGGTGTACGGGCCGATGAGGACCGGCACACCCGCCGCGCAGGCCTCGATTAGATTCTGGCCGCCGTACGGGAGCAGGCTTCCTCCCACGAACGCCACATCGCAGGCGCGATAGTAAGCAGCCATTTCGCCCATGCTGTCCCCGAGCACTATCTTGCAATCGGCGTCCAACGGCTCACCGGAGCTGCGCCGTGCGAACTTGAAAGCTCGCGCGGCAAGAAGCTGTGCAACCGCATCGAATCGCTGAGGGTGCCGCGGGACGATCACCACCAAAGCGTCGTCCAGAGGGTCACGCTTCAAGGCGTCGAGGAGCACCTCCTCCTCTCCCTCCCGCGTGCTCGCGGCGAGGAATATCCTTCGATTTCCAAAGCGCAGCCTGAATTGCTCCGCGAGCCACTCGCTTCCGGGCGCGGGCTCCACGTCGAACTTGAGATTTCCCGTGACTTCGATCGCGCGCGCGCCGAGAGACCGAAGCCGGTCGGCGTCTTCGGCGGTTTGCGCCGCGACGGCGCTCAAACCCGCGAGCGCATCGCGGACCAACGGCCCCACCACGGCATAGCCGCGCGCCGATCTTGCCGACATTCGCGCATTGGCGAGCATGATCGGCACCCGGAAGCGCTGGCACTCCGCCACGAGGTGAAACCATATCTCGGTTTCCATCAAGATCCCGAGCCGCGGCTGGAAATGACGCAGGAAGCGTCTCACTGCGGAGGGATAGTCATAGGCGAGCCAGGCGACTTGCGCAGAATCACCGAAGAGCTGCTGGGCCGCCTCGCGGCCGGTCGCCGTCATCTGGGTGATCAGGAGGTCGCACTCCGGATGGCGTTGCTGCAGCGCCCGCAGCAGCGGCTCCGCCGCGCGCGTCTCACCCAACGACACCGCGTGTAGCCATATCACCGGGCGCCGCGGCGCCGTGCGGTAGAAGCCGAATCGCTCTCCCGGATTTTCGCGGTATCGCGGCTCCTGCCGTCCTCGCCACCAGAGCCGCGCGAGCACGAACGGGAAGGCAAGCCAAAGCAGCAGCCTGTAGGCAATGCGCCACATCAGAACGCCCCCGGCTGCAATGACCGGAAAGCGGTTAGAATGCCGAACATAAGCCGCTGATTATACGGGTTGGCTGGCTCTTTCTTCGCGCCCATGCCCTTGTCCGTAGCGATCATTACGCGTAACGCAGCCTCGCAGCTCGGGGGCTGCCTTGCGAGCATCACCTTTGCCGAAGAAGTGGTGGTCGTGGACTCGGGCTCGACCGATGGGACGATCGAGCTCGCGAGACGCCACGGCGCGCGCGTCATCGCGAAGGAATGGCTCGGATTCGGTCCGCAAAAGCAGTTTGCCGTCGAGTCCGCCAGCCACGATTGGGTGCTGTGCCTAGATGCGGACGAAAGCCTTAGCGAAGACCTGCGCGATTCGATCATCGCCGAGCTCAAGGCGCCGCGCGGCTTCGTCTACGCCATGCCGCGCTGCAACCGATTTCTGGGACGCTGGCTCAGACACGGCGAGGGTTATCCCGACTGGAGCGTACGCCTGTTCCATCGCAAGCACGCTCGCTGGGGCAACGAGACGGTGCACGAAAAAATCGTCACGGTCCTTCCGATCCTCCGGCTGCGCGGCGATCTCCTGCATGACTCGGCCGAGACTCTGGAAAAGTACCTGGACAAGCAGAACCGCTATACCAGTCTGCAGGCTGAATCGCTGCGCGCCGCGGGCCGCCGTGCAAGTCTGATGCATCTGGTATTTTCACCCTCGCTTCGCTTCGTTAAGTTCTATGTGCTGCGGCTCGGATTCCTCGACGGGTTGGCGGGCCTAGTGCACATCGCGATTGGCTGCATGAATACCTTCAACAAGTACGCGAAACTGAAGGCGTTGGAGCGAGCCTCAAGATGACCATATTGGTGACAGGAGGCGCGGGGTTCATCGGATCGAACTTCGTTCTCGACTGGTTCGCGCAGGGAACCGAGCCTTTGGTCAATCTGGACAAGCTCACCTACGCCGGCAACCCAGAGAACCTCAAACCGCTGAAGGACAGCCCGGCGCACGTGTTCGTTCACGGCGACATCGGCGACCGGAAGGCGGTGCGGCGTCTCTTGGAAAAGCACACTCCCCGTGCGATCGTGCATTTCGCCGCCGAAAGCCATGTCGACCGCTCGATCCACGGCCCGGACGAGTTCATCCAGACCAACATTCTTGGGACGTTCGCTCTGCTCGAGGAAACGCGGAGCTGGTGGGAGAAGCAGGCGCCCTCCCAGCGCGACGAGTTCAGGTTCTTGCACGTCTCGACCGACGAGGTGTTCGGCTCCCTCGCGCCGCTCGACCCCCCGTTCAACGAATCGACGCGGTTCGCCCCGAGCAGCCCTTACGCTGCCTCAAAGGCTTCGGCCGACCACTTGGTGCGGGCCTATCATCATACCTACGCCCTGCCGACGCTCATCGTCAACTGCTCGAACAACTACGGTCCCTACCAGTTTCCCGAGAAACTCATTCCTCTGATGATTCTGAACGCGATCACCCATAAGCCCCTGCCAGTCTACGGCGAGGGCGGCCACGTGCGCGACTGGTTGTTCGTCCGGGATCATTGTGCGGCTATCCGCCAGGTACTCGCCAGCGGCCGGGTCGGCGAAACCTACAACGTCGGCGGCCACAACCAGAAGACCAATGTCGAAGTCGTGAACGCGATCTGCGCCCTGCTCGACGAGGCGCGGCCCCACAGCAAGATCCGGCACTCCACCCTGATCACGTTCGTGAAAGACCGCCCGGGGCACGACCGGCGCTACGCGATGGACATCTCGAAGATCGCTCTACAGCTCGGCTGGGGGCCGACCGAGACCTTCGAGTCCGGGTTGCGCAAGACCGTGGCGTGGTACCTAGACAATCCGGAATGGGTGGCGCACGTAACGAGCGGCACGTACCGACACTGGATGGAGAAGAATTACGCGAATCGAGGCGAAGCGTGAAAGGCATCATCCTCGCAGGAGGGTCCGGTACCCGGCTCCACCCGGTGACACAGGTCGTATCCAAGCAACTGCTGCCGGTCTACGACAAGCCGATGATCTACTACCCCTTGAGCACGCTGATGCTGGCCGGAATCGACCATATCTTGGTGATTTCCACTCCACAGGACTTGCCCCGCTTCCGCGACCTTCTCAAGGACGGCACGGACTGGGGCGTGACTTTCGAATACAAAGAGCAACCCCGACCGGCCGGCATCGCGCAAGCGCTTCTCATCGGCGAATCATTCATCGGCAAGGATTCGTGCGCACTCGTGCTCGGGGACAACATCTTCTACGGCCACGACTTGCGCCCGACATTCAAGCGAGCCGCAGCCAGACCCTCCGGGGCAACGGTGTTCGCTTACCGGGTGCAGGACCCGCAGCGCTATGGCGTGATCGAGTTCTCGGGCGACGACCCGGTCAGCATCGAGGAAAAACCAGCGAAGCCCAAGTCGCACTACGCGGTCACCGGTCTCTATTTTTACGACAACGAGGTCGTGCGTATTGCGAAATCGCTCAAACCCTCGGCGCGCGGCGAGCTGGAGATTACCGACGTCAACCGGCGGTACCTCGAACAGACCAAATTGCACGCCGAGAAACTCGGGCGCGGACATGCCTGGCTCGACACCGGTACGCCTGAATCCCTGCTCGAGGCGAGCCAGTTCATCGAAACCGTCGAGCGCCGCCAAGGGTTGAAGGTCGGCTGTCCCGAAGAGGTCGCCTGGCACATGCGCTTCATCGACGATGCCGATCTTGAGAAGCTGGCCGCACGGATGGAAAACAGCGGCTACGGTCGCTACCTGCTGTCGCTAGTGAGCAGCGGCGCGCGAATGCCGCTTGAATGAAAGTCGTTTCCACTCGCCTAGCGGAAGTGTTGCTGATCGAGCCGAAAGTTTTCGGCGATACGCGCGGCTTTTTTTTCGAGAGCTGGAACGAGCGCGAATTCGAGCGCGCAGGAATCGCTGCGAAGTTCGTCCAGGACAACCATTCGCGCTCGCAGAAAGGCGTGCTGCGGGGCCTGCACTACCAGGTGCGCCAGCCGCAAGGAAAGCTGGTCCGCGTCACTGAAGGCGAGATTTTCGACGTCGCAGTGGACATCCGCCGCAGCTCCCCGACTTTTGCCATGTGGGAAGGCACGCGCCTCGGCGCGCAATCGAAGAGCATGCTCTGGATTCCGGTCGGGTTCGCGCACGGATTTTGCGTATTGAGCGATTTTGCCGAAGTGCTCTACAAAACCACGGATTTCCATGCGCCCGAGCACGAGCGCTGCATCGCCTGGAACGACCCGGATCTCAAGATCGATTGGCCCCTGTCGGGCACCCCTGTGTTGTCGCGTAAGGACGCCACGGGAGTGCACCTGAGGGATGCCGAAGTATTTCCGTGAGGATCCTCCTCACCGGGAAGAACGGCCAGGTCGGCTGGGAACTCTCGCGCTCGTTGGCGTTGCTGGGCGAGGTCGTCGCTTTCGACCGCGAGGGGCTGGATCTCGCCGCGCCGGATCAGATTGTGTCGGCGGTGCGCGCGGTCCGCCCCGATGTGATCGTCAATGCCGCGGCCTACACCGCGGTCGATCGCGCCGAGAGCGAGCCCGACGCGGCGCTCACAATCAACGCCGTCGCCGCGGGCATCCTAGCCGAGCAGGCCAAGCGGGCCGGCGCCCTGCTTGTTCATTATTCGACCGACTATGTATTCGACGGCGCCAAGGATGGGCCGTACGCCGAAGAGGATCCGCCCAATCCCCTGAATGCCTACGGCCGCAGCAAGCTGGCCGGCGAATATTCCATTCGAGCCGTTGGCGCCGCTCATTTGATATTGCGCACGAGCTGGGTGTACGCGGCGCGCGGCAAGAACTTCTTCATGACGATCCTGCGATTGCTTCGCGAGAAGAGTGCCCCGCGGATCGTTGCCGATCAGATCGGCGCTCCGACTTCCGCGGGAGCACTCGCCGATGCGACGGCCGAACTTCTGCGCCGCCACGATCCGCCCTTGCTCGCGAGAATGTCCGGTATCTATCACGCCACGGCGGGAGGGAGCACGTCGTGGCATGGGTTTGCTACGCAGATTGCGCGCCTGGAGCAGGCCGCCTTGCCGCAGATGCCTTGCATCGTACCGATTCCGTCGAGCGAGTATCCGCTCCCGGCGGCTCGACCGAAGAACTCCCGCCTGTCGAACGAGAAGCTGCTTCGGTGCTTCGGCGTCAAGCTGCCGCCGTGGGAGGCATGCCTCGAGGCGTGCCACGCCCAGCTGCGTCGGGCCGGCCCGGGGCGCAATTTCTGATCGGCCCGCAGCGATTATTTCCGAGCGAGGGCCCAGACCGAAACCGGAAATTCCGGCTCGTTCACCAGTGATTTGAACCATCCCCGCCGCGCCCAGTGCCGGAAGTTGGCCTGCACGCAGGCGCGATTGCCCCACGAGCCGGTCCGGATCCCTTCGAGGGGAAAGCCGCATTCCGCAAGCAAGTGTTTCATGCCCAGTTCCGTCCATCTCGAACAATCGACGGGAACCTCGTGCACCTTGATCAGGAACGGCGTGGTCACCAGAAAATGCCCCCCGGGCTTCAGCATGCTGTGGACATTCCTACCGGCGCGGTAAGGCCAAAGCAGGTGCTCGAGCACCTGGTCGGCGATGATCAGATCGAACCTCAAGGGCAAGGTCATGCTGCAAACGTCGAAATCGGGAAAATTGGCCTCGGTGAAGGATTGGAAGCCAAGCGGCCTCCAGACTTTCCCAGCCGAAATTTCGAGCGCGTCGAGCTTCGATGGACCGAGCTCGCGAACCAGCCGGAAGCACTCCCTGTACATGACGGTCCTAGCCCAATGCCCGTAGTCGTAGTGGACCGCATCGAGAACTTTCTTGATCGTCTGCTTGTTCTTCTCGGAAAACATGTTCGCGTTAAGGGTTTTTGTCGCGTCTTGCGCTTGCCCGAAGCGCCGACGGCGAGTCTAACGTGTAAGCACCGAAACGATCCAACGCCTGGCGTACTTGAGAAGCGACCAGAAGCTCAACAGCAAGACGGACGCCGGCCCCAGCTTGCCTCCCCTTCGGAGGTCCCAGTAATTGTCCAATTCAGCCTTTTCCATCTCCCACAGCCTGGCGCTTAGCCCACTGTCGCCGTAGTCGGCCTTGAAAGTGAAGGCCAAGGGCAGATTGAGCCTGACTATCTCCTGGCCGGAGAACACGATTTGCAGCAGCCACCAATAATCCTCCATGTATCGCTTGGTCGGGTGGAAGCGGACCGCAAGGTCCCGTCGGAACATGATCGACCTCGATGAAAAGCAGTTCGAGAGCAGCAACCGACGGTGGTCGACGCGGCCGGCCTGCACCGATCCGGGCAGGGGTGAGGGGATTTCCCCGTCTTCCATCCGCTTGCTCGGATGCCCCGTCAGCATCGCGTCCGGGTTGACCCGCATCCAGCCATATTGGATTTCGATTTTCCGTTGATGCCAGCTGTCATCCGCGTCGAGAAAAGCGATGTAAGGTTGCGTAGCTGCATCCCACCCAGCATTGCGGGCATGTCCCGGCCCTCCGTTGGCCGGAAGCGACAGGACCTTGACCCAGTCGACCGGGTGTTCCGCGGCAAGGCGCCTGAGAGACTCGGCTGTTTCATCCGCGCTGCAATCGTCGACCAGTATGACCTCTCGGGGCAGCGCGGTCTGTGCGGCAACGGACTCGAGTGCGCGGCGGATCGTCTGGCCGCATCGGTAGCACGGGATCACCGCACTGACGGGCACATACTCTTTGGCAGGCGACGGCATCTCCGTCCGGTTTTACGTCTTCGTCCAGTAAGGCTGCTTTCCCAGGAGCCGCCTCCCCCAATCCAGAGCGCGCCGAGCAGCCCGCTCCCCCACGACGCGCCACAGGATCAGGCGTAAGCGTACTCTGAGGAGCGCGGCAAAATAGTGGAAGTTGAAGGCAGGCAGGCCGTGCTTCACGCGTGCGGCGCGCATCTCGCGCAAGGAGACGAGAGTGCTTTCCGGACGGCTGCTTATTCCTCCATATTGCATGTCGGTGAGGGCGATTTCCGCGACGTAGCGCGGATCCGAAGTTTTCAGCTCTCTCAGGAGGAATTCATAGTCCCCGGCAACGCGAAACGACTCGTCGAAGAGTCCGTGCTCCTGAAACAGGCCCCGACGAAACATGACCCCCGGGGTGGGCAGGCAAGAGGTGCCGCGCATGAAACTCCTGCGAGCCCTTCCCCAGGACATGCCCAGCTGCGTAATTTCGGCGCCGTTCGCGTCCACCACGATCACCCGCCCATACACGACGCGCTGCGCGGAAGGAACCGCAGCCAGATGCGCCGACATTCTTTGCAGCGCGAGCGGATCATGCAAATAGTCGTCCGCACCGAGAAAGCATATCCAGTCGCCCGTTGCGAACGCCAGACCCTTGTTCCACGCGTGATAGATTCCGCGATCCGGTTCGGAGAGCCAATGATCGATCTTTCCGCGATTGGCACGAAGGATCTCCACGCTGCCGTCCGTGGAACCTCCGTCGATGACGACCAGTTCCCTGGACGCGTAAGTCTGTCTTGCCACGCAGTCAATGCAGCGCTGAAGCGTTGGTGCGCGGTTGAAGCTGGCGACGATGATCGTGATCCTCTGGGGACCCGCGCTTGGATTGGCCATGATGTCGACAGGCGGCTACCGGCCTAGGCGCGGCTATCCCTGATCCGCCGCAGGTATCTGAAGATGCTCGCTAGATGATGGGCCGCAAGGCGGAAGTTCCCGCGGCTCGCGCGCTGAGCGTCATGGGTGATCTCGGCCCGGGGATCGTAGATCACCGAATACCCCTTCGCATGCAGCCGCCAACAGATGTCCACGTCTTCGTAGTACAGGAAATAAGCCGCGTCGAAGCCCCCCACCGCCTCGTAGGTCTCCCGTCGAAACAGCATGAACATGCCCGCTATCCAGTCGACCGGAAGAGGCCCCTGGTCGATCGGATAGACGGCCCCCACGCGCTTCTCGAACGCCCGCAGCAGCAGGCTGGTGCGCGTGGGAAACACCCTAGCGCTGTCCTCCAACGTACCGTTCGAGTTGCGAACCAAGGGGCCGACGACGCCGACGCGCGTGTCCTCGAGCGTCCCTGACAACGATGGCAAGGGATCGGACTCGAAGCGGACGTCCGGGTTGACGACGCAGAACAGGGGCGTATGACAGCGCGTGAACGCCGCATTGTGGTTTGCGCCAAAACCCTTCGGGCTCGCGTTGACGATCTTCTCGACCGGAAAGGACAAGTTCTCGGTTGAAATGGGAACGGAATCAGGCACGTTCTCGGTCAGGATGACTCGAATCTTACCGTCGCAATGGCGCCCTATGTCCCCGAGCAAGTGGCTTATCATCCCATTGTGTCGATGGCTCACGATCGACACGGTAACGCCCGAGGTGTCGGCCATCGCGGGCTCTAGATGAACTCCAGGCGCGGCAAGGGCACCACCAGCCGCGCCGAGGAAAACTTCGGATTTTTCTTGAAAAACTTCCGGAAGTGCCACGGCAGGACAAGGAGATAGTCTGGCTTTCGCGTGAGCACCTCTTCTTCCGAGATGATGGGTATCCTCGTACCGGGGGTGTAGCAGCCGAACTTGTCGGGGTTGACCTCCCCGATCGCGCCGACGTCCTGGTCCGTGATGCCGCAATATTGGAGGATGACGTTCCCCTTGGTCGAGGCGCCGAGGCCGGCCACAGTTTTCCCTTCGGCTCGAGCCTGATGCAGGAAGTCGAGCAGTTCCGCCCTCGAGGCTGCAGCCCGGCTCGCGAACGCTGAGTACGGGTCGAGCGTATCGAGCCTTTTTTCCCGTTCCTCCCCGAGCATGCGCTGCACGGCCGCGCCCGGGGCGGCCGTGCCGCTCGCTTTCTGCACCACCACCGAGAAGCTGCCCCCGTTGACGTCGTTCAACTCGACATCGACGATCGTGAAGCCGATTCGATCCGTCATCCACTTGATCTGCTTGAGGCCGTAATACTCGAGGTGCTCGTGGCACACGGTATCGTAGGAGTTCGTTTCGAGCATCGTCGGCATGTAGCTTTGCTCGAAAACCCATATTCCATCGTCAGCCAGGACGTCGTAGACCTGGCGCATGAATCCAATGGGGTCCTCGAGGTCGTAGAACATCGAAAACGACGTCACGACCTTCGCCTTCTTCCCGGGAAAGCGCTCCTGGAGGGCGCGCGCGGAGAAGAAGTCCGGTATCAGGTGGATATGAGACGGGTAGTGCTCCGCGAACTTGATGCCCGTCGGATCGACGCCGACCAGGATCGCGCCGCGATACGGGTAAGCCTGCAAGGTCGTGCTGTCGTTGCTGCCGATGTCGACGATGAGATCATCGTCGTTCAGAACCACGCTCCGAAGGATCTTGCGAACCTTGTCGCGCAGGTGCGTGACCATGCTGATATTGAGCGCGGAGCGGTAGCCGTAATTCTCGCCGTACATTTCCCGCAGATCGTAGGAATGCTCCAGCTGCAGCAGCCCGCAGGCCGCCTCGCCGCCCGTGCATTTCACGAGCCGGAGAGGACCGCTGGTGATCGCCGCGCGCTTGTCACGGGGAAACGTGCCGGTCAGGGCCTGTACGCCCAAGTCGAGCACGTTCACGAGCTCGGTGTTTCCGCAGATTCGGCATTTCTCGGTTCTTGTGTACATGTGGGTGCGTCGTGGGCCGGTTCCTAGGCGGCGAGCATACGCAAATCGGCGTCCACCATCATCTTCACCAGGTCTCGAAATCCCTTTTCAGGTTTCCAGCCGAGCAGCCGATGCGCCTTGGCACTGTTCCCGACGAGTTGAATCGTCTCGGCGCGCCGGTACGCGTCCGTGTCCTCCTTCACGTATTCCCGATAGTCCATCCCGACCTGCATGAAGGCACATTCGCAAAACTCGCGGACGGAATGAGTCTCGCCGGTGGAGACGACGAAATCCTCTGGGCTCGGCTGCTGCAGCATCAACCACATGGCGCGCACGTGGTCGCCCGCGAATCCCCAATCCCGTCGGGCCGATAGGTTTCCCAGCCTGATTTCCGCCGCAAGCCCCCGCCTGATGCGGGCCAGTTCGTGGGTGATCTTTCGCGTGACGAACGCCGTACTGCGGCGAGGGCTTTCGTGATTGAACAGGATCGCCGAGCATGCGAACAGTCCGTGCCTTTCCCTGTAGATCTGCACCATGAAGTCCGCGTACGCCTTTGCCGCGCCGTAAGGACTGCGCGGACTGACTGGCGTGGCCTCGGACTGAGGACTCTCCGAGGCGTTGGCGAATATCTCGCTGCTCGACGCCTGGCAGAAGCGGATCTCCGCATCCACGCCGCGTATGGCCTCCAGGACGCGCGCCACCGCAATGCCGTTGACCTCTCCAATCGCAAGCGGCTCGTCGTACATCCCGGCGCCGGACGAATAGCCCGCGCAATTGTAGAACTCCGCGGGGCGGTATTCGTCGAGAATTTGCGCGATCCTCGATGCATCGTACATGTCCCAGGCGACCAGTTCGGCGCGCCCGGCCACTTCGGACGGAAGCGAGCGCCGCGCCTCGCCCGGATCCCTGCGCACCACTCCGATTACCCGATATCCCCGCGCGAGCAGCAATTCGGCCAGGTAGCTACCGTCCTGGCCGGTGATTCCGGCGATGAGAGCGGTCCGCAAGGCCATCAGCGGAGATCGAAGCCCAGTGCACGCGCAGCCAGGCGGCTGGCCGGGCCCGCGTGCCGGCTTTTCAGCACCTCATAGAGCGCCGCGCGCGAGTTCCTCTTGAACAAACCGAAGTAGACCGACACCGCGAGATTCGCCAGAGCCGCGGGGCAGCGCGCCACCAGCCAGGCAACGGCTCGGGCGCGCCCGCGAGCGATGTTTGCGAGATGTTTCCGGAACTCCGCGATCGAATACGAGCCCAGCGCCCTGTGAAAAAGCAGAAAGTTGAATCCACGCCACGGCTCTCGCGGGCAAACCGAGCGCTTGGTCGATTCCGGGAAATCGCCGAACGACCACAGCAGGGTGGGCCACTTGAAGCCCCAGATATCGAAGGCGCGGGAAGTCCACATGGCATTTCCGTTGCGGATCCTGATCAGGGGCTGCGCGATCACCTTGGCCGCGCCGAGCGCAGGACTCTGGAATATCACCCCGACGTGGATGAATTGCGTGCCGTAGTAGGGCTTCCGCTCGCGCGCAAGCCAGACTTCGCGCCGGATGACGACTCCGCCTATGAAAGAGAGATAGGTCGCTGTTCGGGCGAAGAAGTCCTCGCTGCGTTGCGCGCCGTATTGGAGATCCTCGTAGACGTCGAGCCGTGGGCTCTCCAGCCTCACCGTGAGGTCGAGGTTGCGCACCTCGGAGTTGACCACCACCAGGTCGGTACGGCCGTCGAGCGCGGCCAGCACCCGCGACACGGCCCCCGGCATGAACACGTCATCGTCGGTCATCAGCCAGCAATACTCGCCCGCAGCGTAGCCCACCGCCTTGTCGTAGTCCCCATCCACGCCCGAGTTGACCTTTTCCCGATAGTAGCGCAGCTCCGGGTGGCGAGCGGCCACCCTGGCGACAACCTCCGGGGTATTGTCGGGAGAAGCGCCGTCCACGACGATCAACTCGACCTCGGCAGTCATTTGCCCAAGAACGGAATCCAGGGTCTCCGCTATGAACGCGGCCCGGTTGTAGGTCGCGATGCAAACGGACAGCCTCAAGGGGTTTCGGGAACTGGGCACGGCGGAGATTCGATGCGAGTCCGGTAGGACTGCTGTCAGATCGAAACATACCTCTGCGACGCTATCAGCGAGAACTGCCGCGCGCTAGGCATTCGGAATTTTCTCTGCTGGTAGTAGTTTTCCGCGAAAGCGAGCCCTTTCAACCTCTGCAGAAAGCCGGGGTCGAAATGCAGCGGGTCCACGAAAAAAGCGTTGACGCCGTTGCGCTCGACCGTCACGAAGCGATAGTTCTGCTTATCGAGGTAGCTCCGCCATCCGGCGATCGATACCCCATAGTACAGCTGCGTCGGATGAGCCGCGGCGATGTCGAAATGCGCCTGGTACTCGATCGTCGCGTTTTGCTCGGGGCCGAAAACGGAGTTGTATTCGACGACCAGAATCCTCGGCCGCACGCCGGCATCGAGGAGTGCCCGGACAACGTAGTAGTCGCAGCCGTCTATGTCGACTGAAAGCACGTCCGGGTCTCGCTCCAGGGCGAGAGACGCGATTTTTGCCGCGATTTCCGGCACGACGAACAGGTGGTGGCATTCGACGCCGAGATTCGCGCGCGAGATCATGCGTGCTGCGCGCTCGAAACGCAGTGCGTCGCCCTCGATCATGATCCCGCCGTGCTTTTCCGCGAGGGCGAGCCAGGCCGTATTGTTCTCGATTCCGCTCCCGGCCCCGATCTCCATGAAATGGCGATTGGTCGAGCCGAGCTGCTTGCGCAGAACGTCGAGAATGCCGTCTTCCCCGTTCTGGCTGAACCCGGAAAACTCCCACGTGGACGGCGCGGTCAGGTCGATTTTTCTCGCGTTCATCATTGCGGCGCCTCGGGCGAGAGCGATGGCGATGTGCTGACGATCGCGAAGATCGAGAAGGTAGTTCCGCAGGACGCCTATCATGTTCTCCTCAAGGTAGCCGGTACGCCACGCCGCGAAACCGTTGCAGTGCAGCAGTGCGCAGGGCCGGCGAAGCCGCGATCGCGAGCGCGGATGCGACCAGCGCCCCCGCGGCTCCGCAAGCCAGCCGGACAGACACGCTGAAGCCTGTGCCGGCACTCAAGGTGTGAGCGAGCACGCCTACCAGCGCCGACACCGCGAATGGAACGCCGACGTCGAACGCGATCCATTTCGCCCCGAGCCCCTTCAGCAGGTGGCGGTGGGTCATCCAGGCGCCGAGGACCATGTACAGCGAATGCAGCCAGAGCCAGGCGAGCGCACCGCCGAGCGCGCCGTAGTGGAGAACCAGGAACACGGTCGACGGGGTCGCGACCAGCAGCAGCACGGCGCTGATCGCCACCTGAAGCCGCGTCGTTCCGTACGCGAGCTGCAGCGCAAAGGGAACGTGCATGACGCCGTGCAGGGCGGTGCCGATTGCGAGAAACGGCAAAAGCAGCCGCGCGCTCCGGGCAAGCCCGGGGTCGCCCGTCCAGGCCTGGACCAGCTCTTCCGGAAACACCGCAAGCAGCATCGCAAGGGGAAAGAGAATCGCGCCAAGCAGGCGCGTGCCCAGGCGATAAGCCTGCTCCAGGCGCTCGGTTTCCCCCGAGCGGACCAGGCTCGAGAAACGCGGATAGACCGCATTGAAGACCGGACCGCTGAACAGGTACAGCGTTCCCGCGAGGGCGAAGGCGATCATATACTGCCCGTACTCGGCGAGACTCAACATCTTGCTCAGAACGACCTTGTCGAGCTGACCGAGCACCATGCCGGCGATGGTGATCGCCGTGACGCCCGCCGAGAAGCGCCAGATCCGCCTCAACTGGCTGCCGTCGTGGAGGACCCTCTCCCGGCCGATGATCCGCCAGCTCGCCGCGCGCGCCGCAAGCGTGTAGGCGAGACCCACTCCAGCCTGCCACAGCAGCAAGGCCGACACGCTGGGCGACACGAACGCGAGCACGAGCACGGCGCCGCCGCTTCCAAGCGTCGCCAAAGCGATGTTGAGCGCGCTGGATACCACGATGCGCTGGGCGCCCATCAGGGCGCCTTGATAGAGCTGTCCCGGCCAGCGAGCGGCAATCACCAGGCCTATCAGCATCACGGCGTAAGCGAGATCGTCGAAGGCGAGCGTCTCTGAGCTCAGCCAGCGCGCTGCGATAAAATGTGACAGCGCCAACATGGCCAGCGCGATGACTCCGGCCATGGCCCAATAGATCGTGGCGGCGGTGTGTAGCAACGCCGGTGCACCGGACAGGTCGCCCGACTGCGCTTCGCGGGCGACCTCGCGGTTGACGTTGGTCGCGAGTCCCAGGTCGAGAACCTGTAAGACAGCCTGGGCAGTGACCAGGAATCCTATCAATCCGTAACCCTCGTGACCCAGATACTTGACGTAGAACGGAATGACCGCAAAACCGATGAGCGCGGTCCAAATCGAGCTTGCGAATCCGGCAACGAGATTGCGACCAATCCCCATGGACGTTTGGCGATGCGCATGATGGTCGACGCCACCGGCATCGCGCGCTCTCATTCCCGCTTATAGCGATCCTCGAAGCGAACGATATCGTCCTCCCCGAGATAGCCGCCCGACTGGACCTCGATCAGAAACAAGGGGGTCTTTCCCGGGTTCTCCAGCCTGTGCTTCGTGCCGATCGGTATGTAGGTGGATTCGTTTTCCGATAGCAGCTTCGTCTCGTCATCCCGGGTCACCTTGGCGGTCCCCGATACCACGACCCAGTGCTCGGCCCGGTGGTGATGCATCTGCAGCGACAGCGCTTCGCCCGGCTTGACCATGATTCGCTTCACCTGGAAACGCTCGCCTGCGTCGATACTTTCATAGTAGCCCCATGGGCGGTAGACGCGGCTGTGCGAAACGTGCTCGGTCCGGGCGTTCCGGTCGAGTGTCTCGACGACTTCCTTGACCTCCTGCGAGCGCGACTTGTCGGCGACGAGCACAGCGTCGTCGGTCTCGACCACCACCAGATCGGTCGCACCAAGCACCGACACCAGACGACTCTCGGCGCGAACATAGCATCCCTTGGCATCGCGCAAGTTGACATCGCCGTGCACGACATTCTCTCTCTCATCCTTGTTTCCGGTTTCCCAAAGCGCGGCCCACGAACCCACGTCGCTCCAGCCGATGTCGGCCTGAACCATCACGCTCGCCGAAGTGCGTTCCATCACCGCGTAATCCACGGAGTCCGAGGGGCAGGCCTCGAACGCAGCCGGGTCCAGCCTCATGAAATCGAGATCGCTCTTGCCCGCTTGCCACGCCGCCTTCGCTGCAGTGGCTATGTCCGGGCGGAAGCGCTGCAGCTCCTCGAGAAACCGCCTCGCCAGAAACACGAACATTCCGCTGTTCCAGAAGAACCTGCCGCTCGCGACGTAGCGGCGCGCCGTTTCCAAGTCGGGCTTTTCGACGAAACGCGCGACCCGAAAGCTGCCCTTGCTCTCGGAGATGGGTTCGCCGCGCTCGAGATAGCCGTATCCGGTCACGGGGCCCCGCGGCGTGATCCCGAAGGTAACCAGCGACCCGCCCGCAGCCAGAGGCAGGGCGGTGGCGATCGCCGCGTGGAAAGCCGGCACGTCCTGGATCAGCTGGTCCGAGGGGAGAACGAACAAGCAGGCGTCCGGTTCCCGGCTCTGGACATGCAGCGCCGCGACCGCAACCGCCGGCGCGGTATTGCGCCCTACCGGCTCCAGGATCTGCACCTCGGGCTTCACCCCGATTTCTCTCAGCTGCTCGGCGACGAGAAACCGGTGCTCGGCGTTCGAGACGATGATCGGGGCGCGGGCGCCCTGGACTCCCTGCAGCCGCGCTACCGTCTCCTGAAGCAGGCTGCGCTCGGAGGTCAGCGGCAGGAACTGCTTCGGCAGGAGGCGCCGCGACATCGGCCAGAGACGGCTGCCCGAGCCGCCCGACAGAACCAGAGGATGGAAAGAAGTGGTCACCGCACGTCTTGCGCCCGGATAAAGCGCGTATTGTAGTGGTACGAGATAGCCTCAGATAGGGGCTTGCTAGAATCCTGCGTCGCCGATCAGCGGCGCCTTCAGCGTCTGGGCATGCGCGTTCTTGTTACGGGTGCATCGGGTTTCATCGGTGCTGCACTTTGCCGAGAGCTGCTCGCGCGCGGGCACGAAGTGCGAGCGGCGGTACGGCGCGTGACCCCGGCGGAGGGCCTGTCCGGTGCGCAGCAGGTTCTCGTCCCGGACCTCGCCACGGATTTCGACCGGCGCACGCTGCTCGCACACACGGACGTCGTCGTGCACCTCGCGGCGATCGCGCATCGGGCTGCGCCGGAAGCCGAGATCAGGCGCGTCAACGTCGATGCGACGCTCCGCCTGGCTGAAGCGGCAGGCGGGCTTGCCCGCCGCTTCGTCTTCATGAGCTCCGCCAAGGTGCATGGCGAAGACTCTGGCGACCGTGCTTACGCCGAAACCGACCCGACTCGTCCACAGGACGCCTACGGGCGCGCGAAGCTCGAAGCCGAGCGCGCCCTCAGCGACTTGGCCGCGCGCAGCGGAATGGAACTTGCCCTGATCCGGCCGCCGCTGGTATACGGCCCCGGAGCCAAGGCCAACTTTCTGCATCTGCTGCGGTGGGTCGACTCCGGCCTGCCCTTGCCCCTCGCGAGCGTGCACAACCGGCGCAGCCTGATCTACGTCGGCAACCTGGCCGATGCCGTCGCCCGATGCGTGGAGCATCCGAGCGCGCCCGGCTCCCTTCTCGTGGGCGACAACGAGATCGTTTCGACCCCCGAGCTTACCCGCCGTATTGCCCGGTCGCTCGGAGGTCGGGCAAGGCTTGTCCGGATGCCGACCGGATTCCTGCGGTTTCTCGGGACAGTCTCGGGCCGCGGCGAGGAAATCAAGCGCTTGACCGGAAACCTCGTGATCGACACTTCCAAATCGCGACGGTTGCTCGATTGGCACCCGCCTCGCACGCTCGACGAGGGTCTTGCCGAGACCGTCCGCTGGTTCAGGTCGGGGCGCGGCTGAGATACACTTGACGCGATGTCCTTCGTCGTCGAATCCACCCAGGCCTCCGCCACGCACATCCCGATTTCCGCCCGAATCGAGCGCGAATTGCTGGTGGCGCTGGCGTTCGTGCTTCCGCTTTTCGAAGCCCCCAAGAACATCCTGTGGGTCGCGCTGCTTGCCGTTTGGGTGGTGAACCGCTGGCGCGCGCAAGCGTTTGGCGGCCGCTGGGACCATTGGGACACGCTGATCGCCGCCTGGATCGCTTCCGGCTTCGTGGTCGCGGCGTTCGCGGGGATCCGCGACGACGAGTGGCGGGCGGCCGCGGACATTGTGCGCTACGGCAGCGTGCTGTGGATGCTGAAGCGCAGCCGCTATCCGGATTCGACCTGGTCCGCGCTGATCGCCGCGATCGTCTCCGGAACGGTGGTCGCGCTCGCATGGAGCTATTACGACACGGTTTCCGCGAACGAATACCGCGCGCTGAATCTCAATTCGGTCGGCCATGTCAACCACAGCTCGAACTATCTCGCGATCGTGTTCGGCGTCACCCTCATGGCGGCGAGAGCCCGCTGGCCGGGCTCGAGCATGCTCCGGCATGCCGCCTATAGCGCCTTGCTTGCCTTGCTTGTCGCGTCGCTGTTCTGGATGCAGAGTCGCGCCACCGTTGGGGCGGCGTTCTTTACGGCATTCGTGCTCCTCTCCGTCTACGCGGTGCGACGACGGCAGAACCTCGGCCCGGTGGCGCTGGCCGCCGTCGTTGCCGCCGGCGCAGTGCTTGTTCTCAGCCCCCAGGTCGTTCGGAAGAACACCATGTTCATGGAGAAGAGCTACTGGCTCAACGGCCGCGACCAGATCTGGCGCGTGGGCGTGTCCGCGTGGCGCGAGTTTCCGGCGTTCGGTGTCGGCATGGGGAACTTCGGCCGCATCGACACCCGGCGCCTTGAATCATGGAGCGAGAAACGGGGCGAGGCGTTCGACCCGCAGGCGTTCCTAACCGGGCCGCACGGGCACAGCCTGTTCGTCAACTCGCTGGCCGAACGCGGGCTGTTCGGACTCGGCGTATTGCTCGCCGTGCTCGCCGCCTGGGCCGTCGCCCTAGTTCGCCGGCTCCCCGATGCCCACGCCCCGCCGCTCGTGTGGATCTATTGGGGCGGAGCGGCCGGTGCCTGGATGATCACGATCGGCGCAGGCGTATTGAATACGACGCTTCACCACGAACAGGCTCTGCTGAGCGTGCTTCTCCTCGGCGGATGGCTGTCTCTCTCCCGCAGAATATAATCCGGACAAGCGTGCACCCATGCATTCCAGCACTTTCTTCGCCGAAGCTGCAAAGATCGCCCAGACGATAGACGCCGCGGGCGTCGAGACCCTGGCAAGAGAGCTCGCCGAGCTCAGGCAGCGGGGAGGCAGGCTTTTCTTTCTCGGCGTGGGCGGTAGCGCCGCGAACTGCAGCCACGCGGTCAACGATTTCCGCAAGCTCTGCGGCATCGAGGCGTATACCCCCGTCGACAACGTCGCCGAGCTGACCGCCCGCACCAACGACGAAGGCTGGGATACGGTGTTCGCGGCCTGGCTCAAGACCAGCAAGGCGACCCGGAACGACGCCGTGTTCGTTTTCTCCGTTGGCGGCGGCAACCTGGAGAAGAACGTCAGCGCGAACATCGTGGCCGGCTTGAAGGAGGCCAAGCAGCGCGGCATGAAGGTCTTCGGCGTGGTGGGACGCGACGGCGGCTATACCAAGCAGGTCGGCGACTGCGTCGTGGTCGTGCCGACGGTCGACGCCTCGCGCGTCACACCGCATACGGAAGCGTTCCAGGCGGTCGTGTGGCACTGCCTGGTTTCGCACCCGGCGCTCCAGCAGATGTCGACCAAGTGGTGAGTCAGAGCGGGCCGTGAGGCGCGCCGTCTTTCTCGACCGCGACGGCGTCATCAATGAATCCGTCGTCCGGGACGGCAAACCTTATCCGCCGGAGTCGTCCGCGGAGATGCGGATCATCGCAGGCGTGCCCGAGTCGCTGGCATCCCTGCGCAATGCCGGATTCCTGAATATCGTGGTAAGCAATCAGCCCGACGTGGCGACGGGCAGGCAGAGCGTCGCGATCGTCGAGGCGATGCACAGGCGTCTGAGGGAAGAACTGCCGCTCGACGACATCAGAGTCTGCTATCACCGCGACGCCGACGGCTGCGAATGCCGCAAGCCGAAGCCCGGAATGCTCCTGCAGGCCGCGCGCGAGCTCGGCATCGACTTGGCGAAGAGCTATATGGTGGGCGACCGCTGGCGGGACGTGGCTGCGGGCCAGGCCGCCGGATGCGCGAGCTTCTTCGTCGACTACGGCTACCGCGAAAAGCACCCCGAGCCGCCCTATATCGCGGTAAAATCGTTAGCTGAAGCCGGCGCCCACATCCTCGCCGGCTTTCGTATAGAAAACAAGGACTAGCGCAATGAGCTCAGCACCCAAAATCAAGGTAAAGCTGTTCGCCGATGGGGCCGATCTCACCGGCATCAAAGAGATGGCTTCGAACCCGGCGATCAAGGGTTTCACGACCAACCCGACGCTCATGCGCAAGGCTGGCGTCACCGACTACAAGGGGTTCGCTTCGCAGGTCCTGCAAATCGTCGGCGGGCGGCCGATCTCGTTCGAGGTCTTCGCCGATGAATTCGGCGAAATGGAAAGGCAGGCGCACGAGATCGCATCCTGGGGCAAGAATATCTACGTCAAGATCCCTGTCACGAACACGAAAAGCGAATTCTGCGGCCCGCTTGTCCAACGCCTCTCTCGCGCCGGAGTGCAGCTCAACGTCACCGCGCTGATGACGGTGGATCAGGTGAGGCGCGTCACCGACCGGCTCGCCCCCGACACGCCGGCCATCATCTCGGTCTTCGCCGGCCGCATCGCCGACACCGGACGGGATCCGATACCGATTATGGCCGAGGCCGTGAAAGTGATGAAGGCAAGACCCAGGGCCGAGCTCATTTGGGCGAGTCCGCGCGAACTGCTCAACATCGTCCAGGCCGGCCAAGTGGGCTGCCACATCATCACGGCGACCAACGACATCCTGAAAAAACTGTCGTTGGTCGGCAAGGACCTAGACGCCTATTCGCTCGAAACCGTCGAAATGTTCCACAAGGACGCGAAAGCGGCCGGCTACAGTATCAGCACCCGCGCAGCGGCCTGAGTCGAACGTAGTCATCAACTATCGGAAGCGTCATGTTCAAGAGCGTTCTCGTCACCGGCGGCGCCGGCTACGTCGGCAGCCTGTTGACTCCGCAACTGCTCGACCTGGGCTACCAGGTCACCGTCTACGACATCATGTACTTCGGGGACGATTTCCTCCCCAAGAGCCACCCGAAGCTCAAGGTGGTTCACGGCGACATCCGCGATGTCGCGAAGCTCTCCGGGTCGCTCAAGGGCATCGAGGCTGTGATCAATCTGGCCTGCATCTCCAACGACGCCAGCTTCGAGCTCGACGAGAAGCTCTCCACCTCGATCAACCTGGACGCGTTCGAGCCAATGGTGATCGCGGCCAAACGGGCGGGCGTCAAGCGCTTCATTTACGCCTCCTCGAGCTCGGTCTACGGCGTGTCGGACGCGCCCGACGTGACCGAAGATCATCCGCTGGTACCGCTCACGCTCTACAACAGGTACAAAGGCATGTGCGAGCCGCGCCTGTTCAAGCACCAGTCTCCGGAATTCGTCTGCGTGACGATACGGCCGGCGACGCTGTGCGGATACGCGCCGCGCCAGCGCATGGACCTTTCGGTGAACATTCTGACCAACCACGCGATCAACAACCGCAAGATTACGGTATTCGGCGGCTCGCAGAAGCGTCCCAATCTGCACATTCAGGACATGGTGGATCTCTACGAGCTCCTGCTTACCGTACCCGACGGCAAGATCGCCGGAGAGATTTTCAACGCCGGCTTCCAGAATATGTCGATCATGGAGATCGCGCAGATCGCCAAGCGCGTCGTGCAGGAGGCATTTCCTGAAAAAAGCGACATCCCCATCGTCACGACGCCGACCGACGACACCCGTTCCTATCATGTGAACTCGGACAAGATCCAGCGCGTCCTGGGCTTCCGGCCGAAGCACACCATCGAAGATGCCGTGCGGGACCTGTGCACCGCTTTCAAGGCCGGCAAGCTCCCCAACAGCATGGAGGACACGTTCTATTTCAACGTCCGGCGGCTGAAATCCCTGAAGGCGGCATGACGGACCGGCCCCTCGCGGTCGTCACCGGCGGCGCCGGATTCATCGGCAGTCACATGGTCGATCTGCTCGTCGACCGCGGTTTTTCGGTGCGGGCGATCGACAACCTGAGCGGCGGCCGCGCGGACAATCTCGAGCAGCACCGGGGTAACCCCGCCGTGACCCTGGAGGAGCGCGACATCCGCAGTTTCCGCCCGGACGATCCGCTTTTCCGCGGCGCCCGATACGTGTTCCATTTTGCCGGTATCGGCGACATCGTGCCCTCGATCGAGCAGCCGCTCGAGTACCTGTCGACCAACGTGCAGGGCAGCGTCCACATGCTCGAGTGCGCTCGGCACGCGCGCGTGGAGAAGCTCGTCTACGCCGCTTCCTCGTCCTGCTACGGACTAGCGAAGGTGCCCACACGCGAAGATCACCCGATCGATCCCCGGTATCCGTACGCGCTGTCGAAGTATCAGGGCGAGCAGGCGGTATTGCACTGGCATCGCGTGTACCGGTTGCCGGTCAACTCGATCCGCATCTTCAATGCCTATGGCACGCGCTCGCGCACCTCCGGAGCCTACGGCGCGGTGTTCGGAGTGTTCCTGCGCCAGAAGCTGGCGGGCAAGCCCTACACCGTGGTCGGAGACGGCACGCAGTCGCGGGATTTTCTGTACGTCACCGACGTGGCGCTCGCATTCCTCGCGGCGGCGCAGACTCCGCGCGTCGGCGGCGTCTATAACCTCGGCGCCGGGAAACCCCAGTCGGTGAACCGGCTGGTGGAGCTGCTCGGCGGCGAGAAGATTCGCGTTCCGAAGCGCCCCGGCGAGCCCGACTGCACCTGGGCCGACATCTCGCGCATCACCTCGGAGCTCGACTGGCGTCCGACGGTGGGCTTCGAAGAGGGCGTCGGGAAGGTGCTCGCCGCCATCGAGTACTGGCGCAACGCCCCTCTTTGGGATCCGGAGTCGATTGCTACGGCGACACGGACCTGGTTCCAGCATCTTGGCGCGGAGTGCTGACCGTGCTGTCGTCCCTCACCGAGAAATACGGCTACAAGATCAAGACCGCCGAGGAGCTGAAGCGGATCGTCGGCTCCCGCCCGCGCGCGAAGAAAGTGATCATGTGCCACGGCGTGTTCGACGTAGTCCACCCGGGCCACCTGCGCCATCTGCTCTACGCGAAGAGCAAGGCCGATATCCTTGTCACCAGCATCACCGCCGACGTCCACATCAGCAAGGGGCAGTACCGTCCCCACGTGCCGCAGGAATTGCGCGCGCTGAACCTCGCCGCCTTCGAAATCGTCGACTATGTCGTCATCGATACGAACGCCACCCCGATCCAGAACATCGCCCTCCTGCAGCCGGATTTCTTCGCCAAGGGCTACGAATACACGGCGAGCGGGCTCCCGTCCAAGACGCAGGAGGAGGTCATCGCGCTGCAAAAATACGGCGGGGAAGTGATCTTCACGCCGGGCGACATCGTCTACTCCTCCTCCAAGCTCATCGAACTCGCACCGCCGTCGATCAAGCACGAGAAGCTGCTCACGCTCATGGAAGGCCAGGGTCTCACCTTCGACGCCTTGCGGTCGGCGCTCGATCGGCTGGACCGGTTCCGCGTGCACGTCGTCGGAGACACGATCGTGGACAGCTATACCCAGACCGCGATGATCGGAGGGCAGACAAAGACGCCGACGATGAGCGTGCTCTACGAGCGTCGAGACGACTACATCGGCGGAGCAGCCATCGTCGCCGAGCATCTGCGTGCGGCCGGGGCGCAGGTCGCGTTCTCCACCGTCCTCGGCAACGATGCGCTCAAGGACTTCGTCCTCGAAGGCCTCCGGAGCCGCGGCGTGGTCTGCCGCGAGATCGTCGATCAGACGCGACCCACCACCAACAAGAACGCGATCGTCGCGGGCGGCTACCGCCTGCTCAAGGTCGATACGCTGGACAGCCGCTCGATTTCCGACGAGATTCTCGAGCGCCTTGCCGCGGCAGTCCGGACCGAAAAGAGCGACGCTCTCGTTTTCAGCGATTTCCGCCACGGGATATTCAACCGCCGCACTATTCCCCAGCTCATAGCGGCGATCCCGCAAGGAGTATTCAGGGTCGCCGACAGCCAGGTCGCGAGCCGCTGGGGGAACATCACCGAGTTCAAGGACTTCGACCTGATCACCCCCAACGAGCGCGAGGCGAGGTTTGCTCTTGGCGACCAGGACTCCGGGGTGCGTCCGCTCGCCTCGGCGCTGTACGATACGGCGCGATGCAAGACGCTCATTCTCAAGCTCGGCGAGCGCGGGGTGCTGACCTGCCGCAGCGCCGAACACGAGTCGCTCGATTCCTACATCGTGGTGGATTCCTTCGCCGAGCGGGTCGTCGACGCGGTCGGCGCGGGCGATGCGCTCCTCGCCTACGCGACGCTCGGCAAGCTCGCGACCGGATCGGATGCCGTGGCTACCGTACTCGGCTCGATTGCGGCGGCGTGCGAATGCGAGCTGGACGGCAACATTCCCATCACCCCGGTAAACGTCATGGGCAAGATCGACGACATCGAGCGCCATGCCAGCTACAACGAGCGCGGGCGGCCGTGAAAATCATCGTCGTCGGCCTCGGGGTGCAGGGCTACAAACGGCGCGCGGTCGCGAAGGAGGAGTTCGTCGCCGCGGTCGACCCGGTCAATGCCGAAGCGCAGTACCAGCGGCTGCAGGATGTTCCCACCGACCTCTACGACGCGGCGCTGGTGTGCACGCCCGACCAGGCGAAGGTCGAAGCGCTGGACTATCTCCTGTCCCGGGGCAAGCATGTTCTGGTCGAGAAACCGCTGTGGGCGCCTCGCGATGAGGATATCGAGCGCCTGGGAAAGCTCGCGCGCGAGCGCCGCGCGGTCTGCTATACGGCGTACAACCATCGCTTCGAGCCGCACTACGTTCGCATGCGCGGCGTCATCGCCTCCGGAATACTCGGACAGCTCTACCACTGCAGGATGTTCTACGGAAACGGGACGGCCCGCCTGGTACGGGAATCGGCGTGGCGCGACCAGGGAGCGGGCGTGCTGCCCGATCTGGGCTCGCACCTCCTGGACACGGCGCGGTTCTGGTTCGGCGATCCGGTCGGCGATTTCTCCGTGCATTTCGCACGCCGTTTCGAAAACCGCGCGCCCGACCACCTGGTCATCGGGTCGCGCGGCGCGCGGCCGCAGTTGGAGCTCGAGATGACACTCCTGTCCTGGCGCAATCATTTCACCTGCGACCTGTTCGCCGAGCGCGGCTCGGCGCACATCCGCTCCCTGTGCAAGTGGGGGCCGACCACTTTCACCCTGCGCACCCGCGTCCTGCCTTCGGGGCGGCCGCCCGAGGAATCCGTCACGCTGACACAGGACGATCCGACCTGGTCCGCGGAGTACGCCCATTTCAGGTCCCTGTGCGAGCGCCGGGAGGCGACCGATGTCTCCCGCGACCTCTGGCTGCAGCGGCTGCTGCGGGGACTCGGCGAGCAGGCGATGAAGGTTGCGGGGGCCTGAAGGGCATGCGGGTCGGCTTTGCGGGCATGACTCATCTCGGCGTGAATTCCGCCGCGGCGGCGCTCGCGCGCGGATTCGAAGTCGTCGGATATGACGCAGATAGAAACGCGATCGCGGGCCTGCGGCGCGGCGAGCCGAACATCGTCGAGCCCGGCCTGCCCGAGGTCCTGCAGAAGCATGCCGCCAGGGCGAGCTTCACCGCGGACATCGCCGATCTGTCGCGCTGCGACCTCGTATACATCGCCTCGGACGTTCCCACCGACGATTTGGGCGCGAGCGACCTCGCGGGCATACGCCAGCTGATCGAAGGGGTCTCGGCGAAGCTTGGGCAAGGCGCGGTGCTCGTAGTCCTGTGCCAGGTCCCGCCCGGTTTCACGCGCGCCCTCGCGCTGCCCCGCGAGCGGCTTTTCTACCAAGTCGAAACCCTGGTGTTCGGCCACGCAGTCGAGCGAGCCATGCATCCGGAGCGGATCATCCTCGGATGCGCGGATCCGGCGGCGGTCCGGCCGAAAGCACTGGAACAGTTCCTGTCCGCCTTCGCCTGCCCCATCCTGCCGATGCGCTACGAGAGCGCCGAGCTCGCGAAGATCGCGATCAATTGCTGCCTGGTGTCCTCGGTCAGCGTCGCGAATACCCTCGCCGAGCTGTGCGAAAGCCTGGGCGCCGCCTGGCCGGAGATCGTTCCCGCTCTGAAGCTCGACAAGCGCATCGGGCAGCACGCGTACCTCGCGCCCGGCTTGGGCATCGCCGGCGGGAACCTGGAACGCGACCTCGCGACGGTCTGCCGTCTCGCGGACGAGCGCGGCACCGATGCCGGCGTGGTGCGCGCCTGGATGGCGAACAGCCGCTACCGCAGGGACTGGGCCCTGAACGAGCTCCACGGGGCCGTTCTCTCGAAGCTGGAAGATCCCGTGATCGCGGTGCTCGGCCTCGCCTACAAGCAGGACACCCACTCGACCAAGAATTCCCCGTCGCTCGCCCTGCTCGCCCACCTCGCTCCTTTCCGCGTTCGCGTCTTCGATCCCGTGGTGCCCGCGTCCGCGGCCGCCCATCCCCGCTGCCACGCCTCGACATCGGAGCTGGACGCCTGCGAGGGGGCGGATGCGCTCGCGATCATGACGCCCTGGACACAGTTCGGCGCGCTCGACCCGGTGCGAATCGCCAAGACGATGCGCGGCAAGCTTGCCCTCGACCCGTACGCGGTGCTGAAGGCCTCAGCGTGCCGCGCCGCCGGCCTCGAGTACCGCACGCTCGGGGGAACATGATCACCCATCTGAACTCCGCCCCCACCAAGCCGGAGCGCGTGGCGCTGCTCGGCGCTCGGGGCTTCATCGGCGCAGCGCTTCGGAAGCAACTGGACGTCCGGAAAATTCCCTACCTCGCCCTGACTTCATCCGATGTGGATCTTTCCGCATCTTCGGCCCCCGACAAGCTGGCTACGCTGATCAAGCCCAGTGACTCGGTCGTCATGCTCGCCGCGCTCACCCCCGACAAGGGCCGCGACGTCGCGACGATGATGAAGAACTTCGCGATGATGCAGAACACCTGCGCGGCGGCCGGAAAAATCAGCTGCGCGCATTTCGTCTATTTCAGCTCGGACGCCGTGTACAGCGCCGCCGACGCCCTTGTCACGGAAGAAACGCCCCCTTCCCCCCAGGATCTCTACGGGGCGATGCACCATACGCGCGAGCTCATGGCGCGCAGCCTTCCCAAGGTACCGGTCCTGGTGCTGCGTCCGACGCTGATCTACGGACTGGACGACACCCACAACTCCTACGGCCCGAACCGGTTTCGCCGCGCCGCGCAGAAGGACGGCAGGATCACGCTGTTCGGCGGCGGCGAAGAAACGCGCGATCACATCCACGTCGACGACGTCGCCGCGCTCACCCTGCGCTGCCTGCTACGCCGCAGCACCGGAACACTGAACGCCGCGACCGGAGTCTCGCACTCGTTCCACGAGGTCGCCGAAGTCGTGGCCAAGCAGTTCAAGACCGCCGTGGAGATCGTCAAGACGCCCCGAGCCCATCCCGCCACGCATCGCCACTACGACATTTCCGCCGCGATCAAGGCGTTTCCCGACACCCGCTTCACCGGAATCGAGCAAGGCGTCGCGAGTGTACACCGTGAAATGCTGGGGAAGAGCTGATGGCCGAGATGAATCTTCTCGCAAGGCTGCCCCAGACCCGGCGCAACGTCGAAGCGCGCGCCCGGGCGAAAACGGGGGAGCACGTCGCGATCGCCTGCAGGTTCGGGGAAATGTACTTCGACGGCCCGCGCGAGTACGGCTACGGGGGCTACCGGTACGACGGGCGCTGGATTCCGGTGGCGGAGGACATCGTCCGGCACTTCGGACTGGCGGCGGGCGACCGGATCCTCGACGTCGGCTGCGCAAAAGGCTTTCTCGTGAAAGACCTGATGAAGGTATGCCCGGGGCTGGAAGCTTTCGGTCTCGAAATCTCGGAATACGCACTGAAGCATTGCGAGACGGAGGTGGTCGGGCGCCTGCACCTGGGAAACGCCACGAGCCTGCCCTTTCCGGACAGATCGTTCGGCGCGATCATTTCGATCAACACCATTCACAACCTGGATCGCGCCGGCGTCATCCGGGCGCTTCGCGAGATAGAGCGGTTGGCGCCGGGGCGCGCGTTCGTGCAGGTCGACGCGTACCACACGCCGGAACAGCGGGAGCTCTTCATGCAATGGGTGCTGACCGCGAAATTCCACGACTATCCGAGCGGCTGGCTCGGCGTCTTCGAAGAAGCGGGTTACACTGGCGATTGGTATTGGACGGTGCTGGAGCGCTAGGATTTTGCCGGGGAACGGATGAAAAAATACGCGATTCTTGGAGGCGGAGGATCATTCGGCATACACACGGCGCTCTACCTGCTCGACCACGCGGATCCGAGCCTCGTCATCGGCGTGGGCCGCAATCCCCTGCGCCCCGAGCCGTTCTCCCTCAACGTCGAGAAGCGCAGGAACTACCGGTATCACGCCTACCACATCACCTACGAGCTGGATCTCCTCCTCGAGCTCCTGGACAAGGAAAAGCCGCAGATCATCATCAACTACGCCGCCCAGGGAGAGGGCGCCGTGTCGTGGAAGCATTCCTGGCGCTTCTTCGAGACCAATTCGATGGCGCTCGCACGGCTGTGCGAAGAGTTGATGAAGCGCACCTGGCTCGAGCGCTTCATCCAGATCGGGACATCGGAAATGTACGGATCGGTTTCGCACGCGGCGAAGGAAGACGAACCGATCAAGCCGACCAGTCCCTACGCTGCATCGAAGGTCGCGTTCGACATGTACCTGGAGTCGGTGCACAAGTTTCTGAAGTTCCCGATGAACATCATCCGGCCGTCGAATGCCTACTGTCCCGGACAGCTGCTCCACCGAGTGGTTCCGAAGGCCATCGTCTGCGGCTTGACCGGGAGCAAATTGCCGTTGCAGGGAGGGGGCAGGGCGGAGAAATCGTATATCCACGCGCGTGACCTCGGGCGTGCGATCCACCTGGTGGCGGAGAAGGCACCTCTCGGCAGGATCTACAACGCCGGTCCGGCCGAGCCGACGAGCATCCGGCGAGTGGTCGAGCTGTGCGCGGAAGCGCTGGGAATGCCCTTCGAGCAGTTGTGCGAGATGGCGCCCGACCGCCTGGGGCAGGACTCGCGCTACTGGCTCGACTCGGGCGCGATCAAGCGCGACGTCGGCTGGGAGCCGGCGATCGACTGGAAAGAGGGCCTGCGCGAGATGGTCGAGTGGGGGCGCAAGTATCTCGACCAGCTGCGGGAATGGCCGACCTCCTACACGATGCGCGGGTGAGACGGATGAGCGCGCTTTCCCACGAGAGCATTCTCAAAGCCGGGCGCTACAAGGGCGTGAAGGTAGGCACAGCCGAGGCAGAGTCGGCGAAGGCCATCCTGCGCTTCATGATCCGTCTGCGGATGTGCGAGGAAGCGCTCGCCCGCGAATATCATCCCGCGGACGAGATGCGGTGCCCGGTGCACTTCTGCATCGGGCAGGAGGCCGTTCCGGCGGCCTTGTCGGTGACTCTGCGGGACGACGACTATCTTTTCTGCCACCATCGTTCCCACGGCTACTACCTCGCGAAGGACGCCCCCATGGACGCCCTCTTTGCCGAGCTCTACGGCAAGGCCGGCGGGGCAAACGGAGGGCTCGCCGGGTCGCAGGACATCTCCTTTCCCTCGAGAAGGTTCTACAGCGGCGCCATACTCGCGGGCGCGGCTGCCATCTCTCTCGGCGCCGCCCTGGCCTGCCGCTTGAGGGGCGGGTCGCAGGTGGCCGTGGCCGGATTCGGAGAATCGGCGACCGACGAGGGAATCCTCTGGGAAACTCTGAACTATGCGGCTGTCGCCAAGCTCCCGGTCATTTTCGTCTGCGAGAACAACAACTACTCGGTGTTCTCCCCGCAGCTCAAGCGGCAGGCGCTCGACAACATCAGCGCGCGAGTCGCTTCCTTCGGAGTGCGAAGCACGGCGATTTTCGGAAACGACGCGATGGAGGTCCAGCGGACGCTGAGCAGGGAGATCGGTCTAGCGCGCGCCGGACAAGGCCCGGCTTTCATCGAGGCGTATACCTACCGATGGAGCGGACACTACGGTCCGGAAAGCGACGACCTCGTCGGCTACAGGAATGCGGCCGAGATCGAGGCGTGGAAGCAAAACTGCCCCATCTCGCTACTCGAGGAAGCGATGCAGAAAAGCGGCACCCATCCGCGGGCCGAGCTCGAGGGGTTCAGGCGCGAAGTCGCATCGGAAATCACCCGCTGCTTCAGCTTCGCCAAGTCGAGCCCGTTTCCGGCGGTACCGGACTGGCAAGCGCTCAACTTCGCGGCCGGCAGCCCGCTGGCCGACCGGCTTCTCGCCGAGGTCGAGCTTGCCGACTTCGATGCCCAGCAGGAATCACAGCAGGCGAAGGGCTACTGAGGCCGCAGACCGTGGCAGGCACCGCGCCATCCGGCATCGAACGGCCCGCAACGCACGCAACCGGCTCCACCGAGCAGGCAGAGATCAGCTACGCGGAAGCCCTCAACCAGGGACTGCGTCAGGCGCTGGAACTGAGTGAAAGCGTGATCGTCCTTGGGCAACTCGTGGACTACGGCCCGGGCGTGTTCGGGTCTACGACGGGTCTCGTGGATCGCTTCGGCCCCGAACGCATTCGGGATTTCCCGGTTTCCGAGAGCGCGATGACGGCGGCCGGAATCGGAGTCGCGATCGCGGGCTTCAGACCGGTCCTCGTCCACCACCGGCTCGACTTCATGCTGTATTCGATCGATGCCATCGTCAACTGGATGGCTTTGTGGCGCTTCAAGTCGAATGCGCAGTCGTCGCTCCCGATCGTGATACGCGCCATCGTCGGCCGCGGCTGGGGGCAGGGACCGCAGCACTCGAAGAGCCTGCACGCCTGGTTCGCCCATGTCCCCGGAATCCGGGTCGCCGTTCCCGCAACCGCCTTCGATGCAAAGGGCCTGCTCCTCGAGGCGATTTTCGGCGAGAACCCCGTCATCATGGTGGAGCACCGGTCCCTTTTCGCCCTCAAGGATCGGGTTCCCACGGTGCCCTATCGGGTTCGATTCGGACGCGCTGCCGTGCGCAGGAGCGGAACGGACATCACCATCGCCGCGATAGGCTTCATGGTTCCCTTCGCGTTGCGTACGGCGAGCAGACTGTCCACACTGGGCGTCGAAGTCGAGGTCGTCGATCTGCGCACGGTGTCGCCTCTCGACTCGGAAACGGTGATTACTTCCGTGAAGAAGACCGGGCGTCTGTGCGTGATGGATCCCGGCTGGCAGTCATTCGGCGCTTCGGCGGAAATAGTCGCGAGAGTCGCCGAGCGAGCCGGCCGGGCGTTGCGAGCCGCACCTGTCCGGATCTGCCACCCCGACAGCCATACACCGATGAGCTCCGCGCTCGAGCTGGCCTACTATCCCCAGGAAGATGCGGTGGCGGCGAGGTTGCGTTCGCTCGCGGCCGAAGGCTGACCGCCCATGGTGTTCGTCGAAAGTGAAGGATTTCGTCCGGAGCATTTTGTTCCATCCGGTCGTGCGCCGCGCCCTCAAGACGCCGTCGCAGGTCTGCTCCTCCACCAGGACGGCCGCTACATCATGCAGCTGCGCGACAGCAAGCCGGAGATTTTCTATCCGGCGCACTGGGGGTGCTTCGGTGGAGCGGTTGAAATCGGCGAAACTCCGCTCGACGCGCTCAGGCGCGAGCTGCGCGAGGAGATCGGATTCGAGATGCCGGCCGCAACCCGCTTCACGCAATTCGACTTCGACTTCGGCGCACTCGGGTACAACAAGGTCTTCCGGATTTACTTCGAAGCGCGCGTTCCCGACACGGCGTTCAGAGCCTTCGTCCTCAACGAAGGAGTAGACGTACAGGCGTTTCGCGGGGAGGAACTCCTCACGACCCGGCGGATAACCCCCTACGACGCTTTTGCCATCTGGATGCACATGAACCGGCGGCCGGCATGAATCGCAACGATATCCTGATCTTCACGCCGACCTACAACGAGGCCGAGAACATTCGCTCGCTCGTCCGGCAACTGCTCGATCTTGGCCTGCAGGCGGATATCCTGGTGATGGACGACAACTCGCCCGACGGCACGGGCGATATCGTGTCCGAGATGGCGCAGAGTCACCCCAAGCTGAGGTTGCTGAAGCGGGCGGGCAAGGAGGGCATCGGCAGCGCCCACCTCGCAGCCCTTCGGCTAGCGCGGTCGGAGGGCTACGGATTCCTGGTCACCCTCGATGCAGACTTCTCGCACAAGCCTCAGGACATTCCCAGGCTGCTTGAGCTGAAGGAGCGCTACGACGTCGTCGTGGGTTCGCGGTTCCAGCTGGAGAGTAGTCTGCAGGAATGGAATTGGTTTCGGCGATTTCTGACCCGCTTCGGGCACTTCCTGACCCGGGTATTGCTCAAGCTTCCCTACGATGCCAGCGGAGCGCTTCGCCTCTACCGGCTGGACCGCGTGCCGGGTGCTCTGCTCGACCGCATCGAGAGCCGCGACTACGAGTTTTTCTTCGAAAGCCTGACCCTCCTGCACCTCGCCGGATTGAGAATCGGCGAGCTCCCGGTCGAGCTGCCGGCGCGTACCTACGGCCACTCCAAGATGAGGCTGCGCCACATGGTTCGCGGCCTGCTGCACCTCTTCAGGCTCGCCGGAAAGCTCGCCCTCACCCGCTCGCGGCTGCGGGAGGCCGGCGTCGGGGCCGGGCCGAGCCCGGGCCCGGACGCGGAAGCGATGCGCAGCGACTGGGACCGGTACTGGCAGGAAGGCGGGCGAAGCGCGTCGAAATCCGCTTACGACATCGTCGCGAGGTTCTACCGGAACTACCTCATCAAACCGACGCTGAACCGCTTCATCAAGAGCACTTTCGCGGCTCACGCGGAACTGGTTCACGCGGGCTGCGGGGGAGGCGAGGTCGATACGGACGTGGTGCGCTACGCGAAAGTGACCGCGGTCGATATCTCCCCGGTCGCGATCTCGAAGTATCGAGCCAATCATGGAGCGCAGGCCGAATGTATGGTCATGGACATCTTCCGGCTGTCGCATATCGGACGCCGCTTCGACGGACTGTACAACCTCGGGGTCATGGAACATTTCGAAGAGAACCAGCTACGGGAGATTCTCTTGGAATTCAACCGGACGCTGAAACCAGGCGGACGGCTGGTGCTTTTCTGGCCCCCGGTCTACGGCTTGTCCGTCATCGTGCTGAAGATCATTCATTTCGTCCTGAATCGGGTACTACTCAGAAATGTCCAGCTCCACCCGGCGGAGCCGAGCAAGGTGCGCTCCAGAATCCAGATACAAAGACTTCTGGACGAGTCCGGGTTCAATCTGGAATCGTTTTCCTTCGGCCCGAGGGACGCATTCACTTACGCGGTCATCGTCGCCGCGAAGCGATCATCCACACCCGGGGCCACCTCGTCTACTCGCTCGTCCCCGGACTGAAAGCACCTTTGGAGTAGATCGCAAACATCTCCCCCGGCAGCGCAAAAGTTACTTTTGCGGAAGACAGGGCTCGGGATTTGAAAATCCCACCGAAGAACTTCGATGCCAGTGGATACCTCCCGATGGAATTTGCAACAGATGCCATGCTTAACACGTACGGATACTTCTTCATGGCTACCTTCCTGAAACCGCACTGGTCCAGCAGGGAATGCAAAGTTGCTTCTGAGAAATACTGGATGTGCTGTCCCATGAAATACCACCATTTTTTCCCGAGCAACCTGGCAGTCAGGGACTCGACGTCGCCTGTCCAGATGCATAGGATGCCGCCCTTCTTCATGAGCCGGAAAATGTGTTGAACCTCGCTCTTGGGGTCTTCTAGGTGTTCGATCACCCCCCATAGTGTGACCACATCGTACTGTTCGGGCGAATTCAGGTCGGCAAGGCAGGACTCGTGTATGGTAAGCCCTCGCTCTTTTGCGAGGTGAGCGGCCCATTTCGACAGCTCGATCCCTTCGGCCTCATAGTATCGCCGGGCGATTCGCAGGAAATCTCCCGTCGCGCAGCCGACATCGAGCAACCGCCCTGTCTTCTTGTACTTCCGCAGAACGCTGGTGACCTTTTCTGCGGTAGCCAACCTCTGCGGCTCGCTTCTCAAGTACTCGATGTCCTCGACATCGACATATTCCTTGAACAGCTGCTTCGGGAGAGGCGAGCAATACCTGTGTCCGCAATTGATGCATTTCACTATTCTGTAAGTCTTGATATGCGAAGGCGTGAATTTGTATCCCAGGTCCGGAAGCGAGTGCCCGAGGGTATTCTGGTGCAAGACTCGATATCCCTCGTGATCGCAAACCGGGCAGCCGACCTCAACCATATCTACTTCCGTGCGCCTAGTGCCCTGCAGGCCAATCGCAGTCACAGTCTGGAACCGCTGATCGAAAAGCGCCGGTCGAACAGATCGCCGAGTCGGTCCGGGGAGAACCACTTGAAATACAGATACTCGATTGCCAATCTGACCATCGGGGGTTGCTTGGAAGGGTGGACATCCCCACGCTCGTCGAAAGGCCGTTCAAACTTGGCGGAGCCGAATCTCTCTTCCGGCGCTGCGACTGTAACGAGGTATTGGGGGCCCGGTTGCACTTGCGGCGCGAACACGTATCTGATCGTCGTCTTTTCCAGGACGTCCTCCACCTCCTTGCTGGTCAATGGTCGCCCCTCTGAAGCGGCCCAATAATCCGGCACCACAAGGATGCTCCGGTCCGGCCAGATCGCCTTGACCATGCAAGAGAGATATCCCGGCCAATACACGGTCGACTTTCGCTCATGGGGATATTCGATCCAATGAACATCGCGAATCTTTATCACCGACGCATCGTTAAGGCGAGGATTTGCCGCAAGCCACCGTATGAGAGCCTTGTCCTTGACCGACGCGGCGATATGAAGAAGGTGGATCCTGACTATGTAGAACAGGTTCGCGCACAAGATGACCGGGATCATCAAAACAGCGAACGCACCGAGTACAAGCTGCAACCATCCAAAAACAATCAGCGCGAAGGGAAGATGGAACAGCATGAAGTTCTTCGAAGCCCAGCCCCCTTCGAGGAAACCTTGTCCGACGGCCACGTAAGGAACAGCACAGAGAAGAAAGAGCCCGTATCCTGCAGCGAGGATTTTCAGCGCATCGACCGCGGGCATTGCGAGAAATTCGCCGAAATCAAACGCAAGGAATCCCAAGAACACGCTCAAGAGCAGCAGAGTCGCCTGCTTTGAGCCCACGAATTCGAGAACCGGCTTGAGCATCGGAACATCGATCCCGTACCTGAATGCCCGCGCCGCGACCTGGAGGGCCGAAAAGGGGCTGATCCGGATACGGTTGTAGCTCTTGTAGTAGCCATGGCGAGGGGTAAGGGTTTCTTTTACGACCCAATATGCAAAGGGTAGGGTCGCCAACAAGGCTATTTTGGTGATCTCGTGACCAGTAAGTCCGCCCGACGACCTCGTATGGGCGAGCCATGCGTAGAACAACAGGAACCCCCAGAAGTAAACCAGCACGGAGTTAGCATTGAATGCCACAAAGAAAAGAAGCATTGAAAGAGCGAACACCGTGAGGTGACCTGCATCGAAACTGGAAATGGTCGCAACCGCGAGCAAGCAGCCTATGTAAAACAGGGCGACCTTGAACGTGTACTGAAGGCTGACGTTGCTTTCGAAAGTTACCGCGTAAGAGGGATACGAGAGTAGGAGCAAGGCGATAGTCGTCGCCTGTGGCGGGTTGAAGGTGTCGGTGTATACCGAGGCTAGAAAAACAGCTAGTGCAACCGCGAGGACTGAGACGAGCGAAATCACCCGATAGGCCGTCCGCCGCCACGGAAGATAGCTCAGCATTCTGTGCTCGAAGTAGAGATTCACCATGCCGACTTCCGAGAAAAACCTCCGCATGGACTTCCAGTCCTTGTGCTCATGCCAGAACTCAAGCATCCATCCGTCCCCATACGTGGCGTCGTTCACCAGGATGATCCCATGGGTCAAAATGCCGTAACCAAGGATAACGGCCATCCATGGCCAAGAATAACCAACGGTCTCTAGCATGCAATTCCTCGGCAGGAGCACAACATCGGGCATTTTCTCACAGGAGCCCGAGTTGGACGGACGCTCGGTACTTCGCTATCTTCGGTACTCTCAAACGCCAATGGGATAGCATGCGCTGAACGGAACGATGAAAACAGCAGTGTCACGACCTTCTCCAGTTCCTCGGATAGCGGTCATCGTACCGAACCGCAACGACTCGCGATATCTTCCGCGCTGCATCCGGTCGATACTCGAGCAGGAAGATCCACCCGACGAGCTGATCATCGTCGACGATCAGTCGACCGACGACAGCGTCGCGATTATCCGCTCTCTGATCTCCGGAAAGTCGGGGGCCAGGCTCATCGAGAATCCCGTGAATCTCGGGACCTATGGGGCCCTGGACAAAGGCCTCGAGGTCTCCCGCAGCGAGTACGTTCTCTTCCTGTCGGCCAACGATGCCGTGCTCCCGGGCCTGTTCGCTCGCGCGAGATCGTGTCTGGCGCGTCACCCGGGCGTGGGGTTGTGGTCCGCGATGGGATGGCTCGTCGACGAGAACGACCGCCTGCTTCGGCTTCACCGCTCGCCGGTGGTCTCCCTGCGCGATGCCTACATCCCCCCGGAGCGGTGCGCGCAGATGGCGTATCGGCTTGGTAACTGGTCGGTCGGCTCCACGATCATCTATCACCGGCCCACGCTCGAGGCGGCCGGTCGGTTCAACGCCGCGTATATGGGTCTGGCCGATGTGGTCACCACCTGGACGGTGGCGAGCCGGCGCGGCGCGCTGTACTCCCCGATCCCCTTCGGAGCAAGCCGCATCCACTCCGGAAGTTACCTGTCCAGGACCCTGAGCGGCGAAAACCTCGAGCCCATCCTCGCGCGATTGCGGGACCTTGCGCCGCGTCTCGCGCCCGAGCTGTTCACCCCGGCGTTTCTCGAACGGACGGCGCTGCGCTTTCGTTTTGCCGCAATCCGGACCGGCAAAGGAGAAGATATCGCCCTCGCCGCGGCGCACTACCCCGGCGTGCGCCGAGCCCTGCTCGAAGCCATCGAGCGGCTGCCGCGCAATCTGCACCGGGCGCGCGTGGCACTGGCCTTTCTCACCTTGTGCCCCTTCGATGTCGTCCCGGCTTTCTGGAATCGCCTGCTCGGTTCCGCAGCCGTTCTTGCTCTCCTTCCTTTCCGGCGGCACGGAAGGCAAACCGGGTCGCTCTCGTGACGGCCGCCGCCAGGCAGCGTATCTGCTTCGTGGTGTCCTCGCCCCTTACCGTTCGCGCCTTTCTCGCGAGGCACATTGCCGTTCTGTCGAGGCAATTCGAGGTGAGCGTCGCGGTCAACGCGAACCCGGAAACACTCGCGGCCGAAGCCCCGCAAGCGCAATTTTTCAATGTCCCGATCGTGCGCACGATCTCTCCGCTGCGCGACGCGCTCGCCGCGATTCATCTCCTGTTCTTCTTCAGGAGGCAAGGTTTTGCGGTAGTGCATTCGATCACGCCCAAAGCCGGCCTGCTGTCGATGGTTGCGGCGTGGCTCGCGCGCGTACCCGTTCGATTGCACACCTTCACCGGTCAGGTCTGGGTGACGCGCAAGGGTCCGATGCGCGCCTTGCTGCGGGGAATGGACCGTGTCATCGCCCGCATCGCGACGGGGGTGCTGGTCGACAGCCGATCGCAGCGCGAATTCCTGATCGCCAACCAGGTAGCAACCGCCGCGAAAGCGACCGTGCTCGGCGGGGGTTCGATCTGCGGCGTGGACGAGCGCTTCCGTCCGGATGCAGCCGCTCGGGACCGCGTGCGCGCAGCGCTGGGCCTGCCTCGCGACGCGGTGCTGTTCCTGTACCTGGGTCGCGTGAGCCGGGACAAGGGCGTGATCGACCTCGCCAAGGCATTCGCCGCCCTTGCGAAGCGACAGGCTTCCGC
>Ga0137409_10000008_pt1 | contig 56042 bp, 38 predicted proteins | sample CZODoug1_16funga_FD_122059 | JGI IMG/M metagenome (GOLD analysis project Ga0137409, IMG submission 122059) | Vadose zone soil fungal communities from Angelo Coast Range Reserve, California, USA - CZODoug1_16fungal (Hybrid Assembly) | ecosystem: Environmental > Terrestrial > Soil > Vadose zone... | reverse complement strand
CTCCACATCCACCACCTTGCGCTCGAGCCGCACCACCCCGCGCGCTTCGGAGTACTTGCGCAGATACTGCGCGTACAGCCCCGCATCGAAGTGAAAGGCGTAGGACGAAACCGACCCCAGCGAATGCGGCCATTCTCCCGGCCGCGCGAAGCGCTCGAGTCGCGCCGCCACGGTGTTGAGCGACAGGTCTTCGAGGCTGAATACATCACCCGCGTGTCGCAATCGCAACCAGTCCTGGTGGATCGAGAGCTGGTTCGCACTGACGCCGTGCGCACCGAAGGGATGGAAGTAAACGTGGCCCAGCCCCGCCCAGTTGCGAAACTCGATGCCGAGCTTGAACGTCGCCTGGGTTCTGCGAATGAAATCGTTTTCGTCGAGCCCGAGCACGCTGTTGAAGAGCCGGATCGGCGGGATGGTCGCCTCGCCGACACCGATGGTGCCGATCTCCGGTGACTCGATGACCTGGATCGCGCCGAAATGTCCCCGGAGCTTGCGCGCTAGGATGGCGGCAGTCATCCAGCCCGCCGTGCCGCCACCGACAATGGCAATCCCGCGGATCGCGCCAGCCACCGTCATCGAATCGGCCCGCGCTCGCCCATGACATGGCGGTCGATGAATTCGCGGTGGGTCGACAACTTTCCGACTTCGGTGGCGATCGCGGACCTCATTTGCATCAGCGCACGCCGGACATCGTCGATGGGAACCAGGTCGGCGAGCGGATCGTAGCTGTCGGGCGTCACACCCTGCCCCAGGAACGCGGACAGCCAGCTCTCTTCGCCAAAATGTTCGTCATCGAGGAGGCTGATGCGGCCGCTCAAGCGAAAAAGCTCCCGACGGCGACGCAGACTTTCCGGCACCTCCATCGAACGGCGCGACTGCCAGAAGGGGGAATCATCCCGCCCGGTCGCCCAGTAATGGAGAATCAGAAAGTCACGGATGCTCTCGTGCTCCGCGATGGTCAGGCGGTTGTACTCGGCGGCGTTGCTCGCGTGGAAGTCCCGGTCTGGAAAGACCGTCAGCAGGCGTGTGATTGCAGTCTGAAGGAGATGCAGACGAATCGGTTCCAGCGGCTCGAGCCGATGTCCGGTCAGCGCGATGACGTTCTGCATCCAGAAGTTTGCCGGCCGCCCCGCCGAGAAGCTCAGACGCCTGGGTTCCGTGAGCGAGCGGGTCGGCAACGCGGCGAGCAGGGTCGACGCGGCCTCATCGTCGCTCAGGTAGCGGCTACTGTAGGCGTAACCGCAGTCGATCCGACGCTGCAGGTGTCTGCGCCAGTGCCAGCCGTGACTGCCCGCCGTCGACAGCGAAACCAGCGGCAGTTCATCGGTCTTTTCCGAGCACACAGCGACGGCCCGGTCGCAGGGAAGCCAGTGCTGCCAGTCTTCCGCGTTCGCCTCGCGGGAGGTTTCAAAGACAGGATGGTGGCCGTCCGAGCAATCGATGAAGAGATCGCCCGCAAGGCTCTCACCGCCATCGAGACGCAGCGAATCGACGAATCCGTCGCTTGCTCGACGCGTAACGTCGAGGACATCACGGCTGATGCGGATGACTCCGCGCGCCAGCGCAAAGTCGCGACAGTAGTCCGCGAAAAGCTGAGCGTCGAGATGGTGCCCGTGAGCATGGAGCGAGAATACCGAGCTGCGATCCGTCGTCGTCGGCACGAATCGCCCTTGCCGCGCCAGCGTCGCGGCCGTCGAAAATTCGTCGAGCTCCAGCGGCTCGCCGAGCGCGCGCAGTCGCAGCCAGTAATGATGGAAGGGCACGGTTTCGAGGCGTGCGCCGATCGATCCGAAGCTGTGGTAATAGCGCCCTCCGAGACGCGCCCAATCCCTGAATTCCACGCCCAGACTGAAGGTCGCGTCGGTGCGGCGCATGAGGTCGCGCTCGTCGATTCCGAGCAGCCCGAGTAGCCGGTGAAACGCCGGATTGGTGGCCTCACTTCCGGGGCTCGCGTCGGGGCGCGATGGCTCGACGAGGCGGATTTCGCAGTATTCCCGCGTCACCACCCGTGCGAGCACGGCAGCAGCCAGCCACCCGGCGACCCCGCCCCCCACGATGACGATGCTCTGAATGCGCCTGTCGTTCATAGCCCGACCGATTGAACCGCAACGGCAATTTCCGGTACAGGACCCAGCGGCTCCGAGCGCTGTTGCCTCCACACGACACTTATTCGCTGACCGGCCTTGACAGAGAAAATCCGATTTATCTTATAATACCGGCCGGGGATACGATCGTCATCGTTCGAAATCGAGCCATTGCTTATCGAGGGGGGGTCCTCCGTGAAAATGAAGCATCGATTGCCGATTATTGCGCCCAGCGCATTGGCCATTCTGTCTGTGGGTGTACCCGTGCTTGCGCAGGAGCAGTCGGGTGGCGACCAGATGGAGGAAATCCTGGTGGTTGGCGTGCGGCAAGCGCTGCGCGACTCCATCATCACGAAGAAGAACACCGATCTCGTCAGCGACAACATCTCGACGAACGACATCGGTCAGCTGCCGGACGTCACCATCGCCGAAGAGCTGGCTCGCCTCCCAGGCGTGAACTTCACGCGGGATCGCGGCAACGCCAGCCAGGCGGCTGTCCGCGGCCTTGGACCGCGCTTCGTGTTCGGTCTCGTCAACGGTCGCGAAGTCGCATCGTCCGAACCGTCACAGGACGTGCGGTGGGAAATCTACCCGTCCGAAGTGCTGTCGGGCGCGCAGGTCTACAAGAGCCAGGACGCAACGCTCGTACCGGGCGGCATCGCGGCAACCATCGACATTCGCACGATTTCACCGCTCGACTACCACGGACCGAGCTTCAGCATTCGCGGTGGCCCGACCTACAACGATATCGCGAACGACCTGCCGCACTACGACGCGACCGGCTATCGCGGCAGTGCCGGCTATGTCGGCCACGTCAACGACAATTTTGCCGTCTCGATCGCTGCGAGCGTGCAGAAGGAGAAGAACGGCTTTCCAGACTTCCGCACCTTCAACTGGAACATGCCGGACGAGTCCGGTGGCAGTACGGGGGACCTCAACGGAGATGGCACTCCCGACAATACGACGTGGGGCCTGGTGAGCGAGATCAAGGAAGTCACGCAGGATCGGGGCGCCATTTCGGGCAGCTTCGGCTGGCGCACGGGGGACAACTTCACGCTCAAGGGCGACGCACTCTGGTCGCAGTACCAGATCAACGAAAACCAGTTCCAGAACTGGTACGGCAACAACGTGCTTGGTAACTGGAACAATACCAATGCAGGCATCTACAACGCCCCGGGCAACTCGTATGACATCGTCAACGGCACGGTGGTCGCCGCGAATCTCGCCAACATCGACGCGATCAACGGCCAGGGCGCGAACTACGAAAGCGCCATTGCCCATTACAAGGAAAGGCACACGCTGGCGGTCGCCGGCCTGAATGCCGCGTGGATCGCCGGCGACTGGACCAGCGAAGTCGACCTGTCGTATTCCGATGCCTGGCGCCGCAACACCTGGGAAGCGATCTACCTCACGGATGCCTTTGCTCCGAATCTGGTCTACGACGTGGAAGCCGGCCAATCGCCGACGGCATCGCTGCCGGGGTTCGATCCGCTGGCCAGCCTGTCTGCCGGCGGCTTTCGCTCGACCAGCGGAGCTGGCAGCAATGCCATCAACGGGTTCAGCGCCAATGGCCAGCACGATGGCCCGCAGGAAACGCACGACCAACTGACTGCCCTGCAGCTCAATTTCGGTCGCTCCCTCGAAGGCGGCTTCCTCTCGGGCTTCAAGTTCGGCGGCCGCTTCTCCGACCGGTCAAAGACTCACGAGGTCTTCAGCTACGGGCTTTGTGTGGGAACGGGTTCCACGGTCTTCGGGACTCCGAACAACACGAACTCGCAGTCCTGCCGGCCAGGGTCGGCGAATGCAACGACTGGAGTCGGCGTAGTCGACCTCTCGAATTCGGGTCTTGAGTCCTTCCAAGTCCCCGGTGTCACGGCTCCGGACATGGTCTGGGGAAGCTTCGGCGAGCTCCGGCCGTTGCTCTACCCGGATAATTCGGTACCCGCGGGCGCCGAACAGCTGAACAACCATACGAAGGTTGCAGAGAATACTTACGAGGGCTACTTCAAGCTCGACTTCAAGAGCCAGTTGGGCGACTACCCGTTGACGGGCGGTCTCGGCTTGCGTGTGGCCAAGGTGGATCTGACCAGTTCCGGATTCCAGACTTTCGACGGCGGCGCCACATGGAGTCCTGTCTCCATTGACAACGACTACACGGACGTCCTGCCGACACTCAACATGGTCCTGCACTTCTCGGATTCGCAACTGTTGCGCTTCGGCGTTGGAGTCGCCATATCGCGTCCGCCGCTCGATGCGCTGGTGACGGGCTACAGCATTTCCGACCCGTCGGGTCCCCCGCCCTTTACCGGCGGTGGCGGCAATCCGCTCCTTCGTCCGTACAAGTCGGACCAGGTCGATCTCTCGTACGAGTGGTACTTCCACGAAGAGTCGCTGCTCGCAGTGGCGGTGTACTACAAAGACCTCAAGAACATGATCGGCGCCAGCCAGTCCACGCAGGACATCAACGGCGTGCTCTACACGATCACGTCGGAAGACAACATGGACGGCGGCGGTATTACCGGTGTCGAAGTGACGTACCAGACGCGGTTCCACTTCCTGCCAGGTTTCCTGCAGGACATGGGCATGTATGCGAACTACGCCTATGCGGACTCGAGCATCAAGGAAGTGGCGCCCGCGTCCAATCCCTATCCGCTGGTGGGACTCGCGCAGAGCACATCGCAACTGGACCTGTTCTACAACAAGGGCGGCTTCGAAACGCGCGTTGGCTGGAAGCACCACAGCTCTTACACCGTGGCGCCGACCTGGGTGGGCACGACCCTGAAGACGCTCTTTCCGGAAGACATCCTTGACGCACAGGTCTCGTACGACTTCGCCAAGATCTGGAGCGTGCGCTTCAACTGCCACAACCTGACGGATGAAAGATCGACCAAGGCGAGCGACAACAATGATCAGCTGCTGTCGAACGACGGCGGCTACCAGTTGTACGGCCGCTCGTACCTGCTGGACGTCGCCGTGAGGTTCTGACCTTCCCCTTCATGGCTTAAAAAAATCCGGCGGGGCCGTCATCGACGTCCCCGCCGTTTTTTTTCGGGCCGGAGGCTTGCCCGAGGATGCGAGAGTCGACCGCAGTCGATGACGAGGCCGGCCGCCTGACCCGCCGTGAACTCCTGCAGAGCGCCGCGGGTGTCCTTGCAACCATGTCGATTGGCCCATCGGCTGCGATGGCGCGCGATTCCGCATTGGCGTGGATTCCCCCGGGGGTTTTCACGATGGGGAGCCCCGCGTCCGAGCCGCTGCGCGAAGCCGATGAAGGGCCGCAAACCGTGGTCACGTTGACCCGGGGATTCTGGTTGGGGCGAAATCTCGTGACGATTGGCGGGTGGAAGAGCGTGATGGGATTCGGCGTTCGCGATCAGTTACGGCGGGTCATCGCCGATGACACGCTGTACGAGTTCAAGGGAAAGAAACAGACGTTGCGCTCCTTCATGCAATTCTCCCGCGCTGTCGACCCGGGCGAGTACCTCGCGAACGAGGACGACAATCTGCCCATGTACTACGTGAGCTGGCTGGACGCGATCGAGTTCTGCCGTCGACTGACGGAACGTGACCGGGCAGCGGCGCGCCTGCCTGAGGGCCACCACTACGGCCTGCCGACGGAGGCGCAGTGGGAATACGCAGCCCGTGCCGGCACCGCAAGTGCGACGTACGAGGGGCCACTCGCGAGTGCCAATGAGAGTTCGAGTGTCCTCGACAGCATCGCCTGGTATGACGCGAACAGCGCCGATGGCTATACCGGCAAGGGGTTCGCCGTGCGCTCGCGCACGGGCGGACCGCGGGCGGTCGGCGGGAAGAAACCCAATCGCTGGGGTCTCAACGACACGGCGGGCAACCTGTGGGAGTGGTGCAGCGACTGGTACGGCTCCTACCCGGGCGGCCACCTGGTGGATCCCAAAGGCCCGGCCACCGGACTGGAACGAGTCAATCGCGGTGGAAGCTTTGGCAGCAGCGCGGGTGATGAGCGCTCGGCCAATCGCGCGGCCAACCCGCCAGCCGAGGCGAGCGCCTATCGTGGTTTTCGTCTGGCGCTCGTCCGCGGTTGAAGCCATCGTGAAGCGCGGGCAACTGACATCATGGCCGAATGCACTGCGTGGGCTCGCCGCGGCCCTCCTCGCAGCAGGCGCCGGCCTGAGCGTTCCATCGAGCGGCGATGTCATCGCCCAAAGTGTGCCGCCGGGTGCCGCCGAGCCGGGCGGCGGCGGGCTCAGCGGCTCGGTGTCGCACGACGACCTGGAGCGCATGAGCGGCGATCGCACGAGCGCCCAGAAAACCGAATTGGAGCGCGCGAAAGCCAAGGCCAGCGGTGCCAAGTTGGCCGCGCGATTGCTGCTTCCCTGTGACGTGAGCGACGCCGCCCACATCGGCACGCGCTGGATCGCGACGAGCGGTGCCGCGGTCGAGGCCGATATCTACGAAATCGCGTGCCGAGGCGGCATGGGCTACTTCCTCCTGTCCAGGGGTCCGGACGGACCGACAGGCATTTCCTGCCTCGCGGCCGAAGGCAATCGCGCCGCTGACGTGGCGAGCGGCAAGTCGCCGGACCTCGTGTGCCAGTTGCCGGAAAACAAGGACGTCAAAGCGATGGCCGCCCGGATGATGCGAAGCGCGGGCACGGACTGCGCGGTCAAAGACCTGCGCTGGTTCGGCAAGAGCGCGGCCGCCCACACCGAGTATTCCGAAGTCGCTTGCGATGATGGCAACGGGTTCCTGCTGCGCACCGCAATGCCGGGTACGCCATCGCCGACGTACGTCATGAGCTGCTCGGACGCGGCGAGGATCAATCTGAAGTGCCGCTTGACGAGCGCCGGGCCCACGGAGAATCCGCAGGTCGACATGAAGACGTTCATCGACGCACTCGATCAGCACGGCGTCACGTGCCCGGTCGACAAGATCCGGGTCGTCGGCCAGGAAGACACGCGCAAGCGCTACGTCGTCGAGTACCGCTGCACCAGCGCTGCGGCCAGTACCGTGGCCTTCATCCCGCTGGCGGGCAATACCCAACCGTTCGAATCGATGACCTGCGAACAGGCGATTACCCGCAAGGTCGTGTGCGAATTCACGACGCTGCGGTGATTCCCCGAATCAGTTCTTCGCTTTCCACTTGTAGGTGACCGGGTGGCGAAGACGTTCGAGATACTCCATCAGATAGGCTTTCCATGCGGCTGCTGTCGGCATGTCCGCCTGCGACCAGCCGGCGCCGGCGTAGTAGTCAAAGATCTCCCCGGCCTCCGTTGGCAGCAGCAGTACGGCGTTCTCGGGCAATCGGGCAAATTTGCCCGAGGTCGCCGGCGGGAGCACGAGCCCCGTTGCGATATGGCCCGCGTTCGCGAGCTGCGGCGAATCCCACACGGAGATGATGCTTCCCTGCCCAAGCTGCTCGACTTGCGCCGGGTCGTGTATCGCGAGTCCCAGGGCCACAGTGATCTTGTCGGTTGTGGCGGCGTGGAATTGCGAATACCAGTGGTTCATGTGCGAGCCGGCATCGAGTTCGACGACCTTGATCTCGTCGACCTTGAGTCCCGCCGCCTTCCACGGCGCGTAGCGGAGCTCGAAGGCGACACGAATCGGTCCGTCCGCGAGGATCTGCGACGTCGTCACGTTGTTGGAAGCGATCAGCTTGCCATCGTCCCAGACCGCGGTTCCCCCGCAGCCGCGAGACGTGCCCACCTTGTATGAATCGAGACCCTGGCCGTTATCGACGTGATAGCTCATCGCCGCATCGTGCCTGCGTTGCCCTTCGAGATCGCGCTGGTACCAGCCGTTGATCACGAAGTCCGGCACGCGCTTCGACCAGACGTCGATGCCCGAGCCGATCTCCCCCGTCGCTTCGAGCGCAGGTCCGTACACGCGGTACGCCACTTTGTCATTCTCCCAGGCGAAATCGTCCATCCGTTCCGGTACGGATCGCGCGAAGACCTTCGACGGCGGACGATTGGGCGCCTCGTCGGAGTAGACGTCCAGCGTCACCGTTGCGTGCGCCTCGAGATCGACCAGCAGCAGCAGCCTGTCCGACGTGCGACGCGCTTCGCCATCGTAGATTTGCGACATGACCGGCGCGCCGGTCGCCTGCTCCCTGACGAGAAACCCCTTTGGGCCCGACCTTGGGTTCGACCAGCGGGTGTGCGCGAGCACCTCGCTCATCGGTATTTCCACGACCTCGCCGCTGCGCGCGAAGGGCAACGGGTTCGACAGGATCAGCACGGCGGCCAGCGTTGACATGGATTGCAAATACAACACACTCTGCCGATGCGTTCCATTTTCATCGCCCTCGGCATCGCGGCGCTACTGCCGGTTGCGCACACCGAACAACCTTTCGTCCCACCGCCGATGAGGTGGGTCGGCGATGCGGTCGCAGATCCCGGGCCGCTGGCGAGCGATCTGGCCACCGACCTCAGCCCGTCGTCGATCAAAGTCGCCATGCGCAAGGTCGCGGACTGGCAGCTCACGCGCATCGAGGGCCGGCCCAGCCAGGACTGGACGTTCGCCGCGCTCTACGCCGGACTGATCGCGACCAGTGAAACGCTGCGGGATCCGCGCTACGCGCGCGAGGTCGAGCAAGCGGGCGAACAATTTCACTGGCAACTCGGCCCGCGCGAGTCTCATGCCGACGATCAGGCCATTGGCCAATCGTATCTCGCGCTCTATCGGCGCACCCACGACCGACGCCTGATCGCGCCGATGCAGGCGCAATTCGATCGCGTGCTCGCGATCCCCGACGACCCGTCGAAACCCGTCTGGTGGTGGTGCGACGCGCTCTTCATGGCGCCGCGTGCGTGGGCGGGTCTCGCTCAAGTGACCGGCCAATCCAAGTACCTCGACTACATGGACCGCGAATGGTGGATCACGACGGACCTGCTCTACGACCCGATCGAGCATCTCTACTCACGCGACGCGACCTACCTCGACCGCCATGAAGCCAACGGCCGCAAGATCTTCTGGTCACGCGGCAACGGCTGGGTCATGGGCGGCATCGTGCGGGTGCTCGACGTGTTGCCGCGCGACTACCCCGGCCGGGCGCGATACGTCGACTTGTTGCGCGAGATGGCCAACAGACTCGCTGCGATCCAGGGTGAAGACGGCCTCTGGCGCCCGGGTCTTCTAGACGCGACCGCTTATCCCTACGCGGAAGTCTCCGGTTCGGCTTTCTACACCTACGCAATGGCGTGGGGCATCAACCACCACGTCCTCGACCGCAAACGCTTCACGCCCGTGGTGACCCGCGCGTGGCGGGGTCTCCTCTCGCATATCTACGAAGATGGCCGGCTCGGCTCGATCCAGCCAATTGGCGCGGCTCCCGACGCCTTTCAGCCGAGCTCGAGCTACGTCTATGGCGTTGGTGCGCTTCTTCTCGCGGGCTCAGAACTCGCGCGACGCTAGGGTCCGACAAAATCTCCGCTGATGATGACCACACGCCCATCGTTGATGGGGAATGCGAGGCCGCTGCTGCCCCAGCGCATGGGAGCCCAGCCATAGACGAGCGGCGGTGAGCTTCCCGGGAGCTGATCGTTCGAAAAATACGGCAGGTCGATGAGAGCAATGGGTGCGTGCGTCGTGAAATCATACGACTGAATCCGCATGCCGCCGGTGCCGCCGTAGTAGCGCCACACGATGAAGAACCTGTTGTGCGGGACGTCGAGAATCGTCCGATGGGGCTGCTCGTCGGATGTAAAGGGCAGCACGCCCAACAACGCCTGCGCCTCGGTATCGTAATTGGCACCCCCATCCGCGATCACCGTGCCGGCCGCAAAATGAATGTCGCCGCCGTATTCGAAATCCGTTCCTGGAGCCTTGAAGGTCTGCACGAGGCCGCCTGGCCCCACGGCAAGCGTGTAGAGGCCGGACGGGAACGCGCCGGCGTCGTTGGCATAGAGCACGCTGCTATCGGCGCCCCACTGGACCGACGTCGTGCAGGGATCGTCATTGGGCCCACCCGGCACGAGTTCCGGTCGCGCCTGATCGTCGTCATAGATCGCGAGCGAGTCGCACTCCGGCGAAATGCCCGCACCGAGCGCAACCGCCACCGCGACCGTATGCGAATTGTCCGGTGACGGCTGGATGTCGCGCGCCCGATGGGCATCGTTCGGCCGGGCCGGAGCGAGCGGCATCGTCAGGTCCACGGTCATCGCCGGCAGCGACAGGCGCTCGACATCGCCGCTCAGATCGCGGCCCACGTAGAGGAATTCGTCGCCCTTCGAGACCGCCAGAAGATTCGGACCCGAACCGACCGGCGTGGTTGCCAGCACGGCGCCCGTATCCGGATCGATGGTGGCGATCGTGTTCTCGGTTGCCGAGCCGTTGTTCGGTGTCGAGGCATAGAGGACGTGACGCGTGGAGTCCCACGCGAGGTGATTGGCGGCGACCTGCGCGAACTTGACCGTGTAGCCGTTCGCTCCGGTGATCGTGTCGGAAACCGACAGGGTTACGTGGATGACGACCCCTGAACCATCCAGAACCTGCTGGCAAGCATAGCTGTCGAGGTTGCAGCCAACGACGGTGACGCTGTCGGTGTAGGTGCCAATCGGCAGGCCCGCTTTGAACCAGATGCTGACGTAGCCGTCAGGGCCGCCGTTGCCGCCCACGTCCACACCGCCAACGGCGTTGGTGCTGAACTCGGTGTCCGTGAATTGCACCCGGCCCGTGGTGATGTTGGTGACGGTCATCGGCACAATGACCGTTACCGGCTGCACGAACGACAGCGTCTGGCTGTTCACCGTCGTGCTGCCGAGCGTGAATCCGGGCCGCGGCAGCGCGACGCCGGTTACGGAATAGTGGGTCGTGAACGACTGCGGGTCACCGATGCGCGCGTTGCAGGACGAGTCGCCGCACATGAATAGCTGCATGGTGTCCGTGAAGTTGCCAGGCCCCACGGCCGCGGGGTCACGGAAGCGGATATCGATCCGGAAACTCGTGTTCGTCAGGGATTGCGTCGAAAATTCGTAGATGCCGTTACGCGACAGGATTGCGCCGAAATAGACGCCGGCAAGCGTGGTATTGGTCACCGTGACGTCGACGCTGCTGAACGGCGGACTCGTCTCGGAGGTATCGCCGGTCACGTCGATCGAAGTCACCGAAAGCGAAAATCCCTTTTCAGGCGCGACCGGGCCGCCCCCGGAGCCATCGCCCCCGCCGCCACAGCCGGCGAGACAGGCAGCCGCCAGCCAGACGGCGACTGCAATCAGGTGCACGCGAATCGTTCGCATCGGTCATCCCTGCCATCTGACTTAATTCGAATTCTGGAGTCGTCGAATGGCGCTTCAGTCTACCAGCGTCCTTCAGTTGGCCGTCAATTCACACAGCACGTGCTCGGACACCGCATCGGCGCAGCTCAAGGTTTCCAGCTTGTTGGTGTTGTCGCCCGTTGGGATGAAGGCGACGAGACCCTTGGGGTATTCGGGACACTGGAACTCGACGACGTAGCGCTTGCGCTTGCTCTCCTGCCCGACGAGACGGGTCTGGGTGGCGCTGCACTTCACGCCGCCAGCGGCGAGCGCTTCCTTCAAAGTATCCAGGGTGACCGGCTTCACCACGGGCCCGGCGTCGGTCAGGCGGCACTTGATGCCATTTTGTGCCGCGTCCTGGCAGCTCATCACCGTGGGCGGCTGGTCTGAACCCGCCTGCGCGGTTCTCAACAAATAGCCGCCGCCGCCGTCACACACGACTTCCGAATATTCAGTGTGGCTTTGAGCACTGCGGCCGAACCACTGGAGCCTTTGCACGGCGCACTTCGTGCCCGCCGCGGACATCACCGACGCCGCCATGACCTTCACGTCCTTGTTCGCCGGCAGCTGGCAGAACATGTCGGACTTGCGGCCCGCGGCGGTTTCCAGGGCATAGGTGGCATCGGCCGAGAAGCAGGAGATCGCATACGGCTCCGCATCGCCCTGGGACACGACGATGTAGCCAAGGCCGTTGCCGCAGGCGACTTCGTAGATCCGGACGTCGGACACCTTGCCGTTGATCTTCGTCTTGCCACGACCGACCGGCTCCGCGTCGACCACCTCGCACGGCAGTTGCATCGCCTTCAGCAGCTGAGTGCCTGCGACCTTCGCATCCGCGTGGGCGGCGGCGGGATCCTGGCCTTTCAGGATGCCGGCGCGGCCGACGTAGTCGTCCACCTTGTCGGCCTGCCCCGCGTGATAGGCGCCCTCCTCCACATGCGACTGGGCACTCGAGCCGCTCGTCCCGCTCGAACCGCCCGGATTATTCTGCGCACGCGCCCCACCAGCGACTGCGAACGCGACAAGTGTGCAAAGAACAACTGCAATGGCATGGCGATTCATTGCGCTACTTCTCCTCTGACTGGATGGCGAGATTGCCCGCCGACAACCCTTCGGCCGTTGCGACGATATCGATCGCGCCGCCCCGACCCGCGGTCGAGCGCACGATCAACAAGGCAAGGCCGTTGAAGGCCTGTCGATAAGGCGCCTGGAACGATTCGATGGTGGCGGCGTTGCCATTGTCGACGGCAGCGATCTCGCCTGCGCCCGCGACGCGGAAATGCACCAGGTTGTCCGCGAGCGGACAGAACTTCCCGTCCTTGTCCTCGATTCGCACCGTGATGAAGGACAGGTCGTCGCCGTCCGCCCGGATGAGCTTGCGGTCCGCGATCAACTCGATGCGCGCCGGCGCGCCGGCCGTGCGGAACTCGTCCCGCGCAATCTCCTTGCCGCCCTTGTAAGCGATCGCCGTGAGCGTTCCCGGTGCATAGGGCACCTGCCACTCGAGTCGATACTTGCTCTTGAAGGTCGGCGTCGCGCTCACGTTCTGGTTCGGCCCGACCGGCAGGTCGACCGGCTCCGCGCGCGTCTTCTTGCGACCCAGAGACTTGCCGTTGAGGAACAATTCCACTTCGGCGCCGTTCGAGTAAGCCATGACCGGAATGCTCTGCCCTTCGCGCCCTGCCCAGTTCCAGTGCGGCAGCACGTGGACCATCGGCTTCGTCGTCCAGACGCTCTGGTAGAGGTAGTAGCGGTCCTTCGGAAATCCCGCGAGGTCGACCAGGCCGAAGTAGGAGCTGCGCGCGGGCCAGTCGTGCGTGTTGTCCTCTTTCCAGCCGAAGAACGGCGTCGGTTCGCCGATGTAGTCGAACCCCGTCCACACGAATTCACCGAGCAATGCCGGCAGCGCGTCCTGCGCCTCGAACTCGAGATCCGGGCAATAAGCCCAGGACGGCGCGATGATGTCGTAGCTCGAGATCTGGAGCGATGAGTGCTTTTGGTATTTCTCGAGCGGCAAATGATAGGTCCCGCGCGAACTCACGCAGGACGCCGTCTCCGACCCGTAGATGATCCAGTCCGGGCGCGCCTTCATGATTTCGCGGTAGCGGTTCGGCTTGTAGTTGAAGCCCGGGATGTCGACTTCATCCGCGAGCTTGTTGCGGATCGCCTCCTCCCAGTTGTTGAAGGCGGAGGTCGTGGGACGCGTTGGATCGTCCTCGTGATAGAACGCGGTGAGTCGCTTCGCTTCCTTCCAGCCGTCGGGCTGACCCTGCTCCGGGATCTCGTTGCCGATGCTCCAGAGGATGATGCTCGGGTGATTGCGGTCCCGATGCACCATGTCACGCAGGTCACGCTCCGACCACTCATCGTAGAACTTGCTGTAGCCGTTCGGCACCTTCGGGATGCGCCACATATCGAAGGCCTCGTCCATCACGAGGAGCCCGAGCCGATCGGCGAACTCGAGGAGTTCAGGCGACGGTGGATTGTGGCTCGTGCGGATGGCGTTGACGCCGGCGGCCTTCAGGATCTCGAGCTGCCGCTCGGTGGCTCGGCGACTCACCGCCGCGCCCAGCGCACCGAGGTCGTGATGCAGGCATACACCGTGCAACTTGAGCGCACGGCCATTCAGCAGAAAACCTTTCTTGTGATCGAACGCGATCGTGCGCACGCCGAAGGGCGTCGTGTAGCGATCGACGACCGTTCCCGATGCCACAATCTCGGTGACGAGGGAATAGAGATACGGATGATCGACATCCCAGCGCTGCGGCCCGCGGAGCGTGAGGCTGCTCGACACAGTCTCGGTGCCGGAACCCGAAACGACTGCCGGCGATTCCACTTGCGCCACGTTCTTGCCAGCGCCGTCCACGATGGACGAGCGCACGACGACCTGGGCGGCGTCACTCGAGCGATTGCGCACTTCGGTTTTCACCGCGACCGTTGCCGACGTTGCAGTCACCGCCGGCGTCGTCACGTACGTGCCCCAACGCGCGACGTGCACGGGCCCGGTCGTGTCGAGCCAGACGTTGCGGTAGATGCCCGCGCCCGGATACCAGCGCGAAGCGTTCGGTTCCGGCGCAAGCCGCACGGCGAGCACATTCGGACGGCCGTCCGTGCGCAGCTGCGGTGTGAGATCGAAGGCGAAGCCGATATACCCGTACGGCCTTCCACCCAACTCCTGCCCGTTGAGCCAGACATGCGCATTCGACATTGCGCCGTCGAATTCAATCGTGGTGTAGCGCTTGCCGTCGCCGGGCGGCAGCGTGAAGGTCTTTCGATACCAACCCGTGCCGGAGATGGGCAGCCCGCCGGTGTGGGGATTGATCGCGGCGTCGAAGGGACCTGCAATCGCCCAATCGTGCGGCAGGCGCACGTCCGACCAGCGCGCGTCGCTGAATCCCGGTTGCTCTGCTCCGGGAGCATCGCCCAGGAAGAACCGCCAGCCGTCGTTGAATGCAATGCGACGCGGCGGCATGGGGAGGTGCTCCGCCGCTCCCGCGGTCGCCGAGAGCATGGCAGCCTTCAGCATGCCCTGGCCGTCGAGCCACCCTAGAAACGGCTGCGGCCAGTCGGCAGCCGCACCCTGGTTCGTCGGCCGCAGACCGAAGCCGTGACCGACGCCGGCAAGGATATGCATTTCCGCGGACACGCCGGCGCGGCGGAGCGCGACGAAATGCTGCGCGAGCTGCTCTGAAAACTCGGGCCGGTCGTCCGCGCCGCACACGAGGTAGGCCGGCGGCGTCTCGCTCGAGACGTTCAGCGTACCGTGGATGCTCGGATAGAAGAGCGCCTGGAACGACGGTCGCGAGCTCAAGCGCTCGATCGGGTCCGCCGCCGCGGGCGTGCCGGGATTGAACAAGGTGCCGGCGAGCGCCGCCAATTCTCCGCCCGCGGAGAATCCCATCACGCCGATGCGCTGCGGATCGAGTTGCCACTCCGACGCATGACTGCGCACGACTCGCAGCGCGCGCTGGGCATCGGCGAGTTCCGTGCCTTCCACCGTGTAGGTCGAGCCGGGCTGGCGGGCCAACCGGTACTTCAGGACGAAGGCCGCGACGCCGTGATCGGCAAGGAACCGCGCAACGTTGTGTCCCTCGTGATCCGTCCACAATTCCGCGTGACCGCCGCCGGGAATGACGACGACACCCGCTCCGCTTGCGGTGCCCTGCGGCGGCAGATAAACGGTGATCGACGGGCGATGCACGTTCGAAACGATGTGCTCCCGGTTTTCGTAGAGACGCACGGTCTCAGCGCCGGTCTTGCCCTCCGATCCCGGCGCGCCGTTCGGCCAGAGCAGCAGCACTTGCGGATCGGCTGCGGCTGCGGCTGCGGCCAGCGGCAGCAGGCCGATCGCGATCAGGAGCACGAGACTGCGTATCGTTCGCATGGAAACTTCTGCCTACTTGCGCGTAAAGCGATCGAATACGGTGATGACGGGAAGCGCGTTCTGCTTGTCGTCGAAGTAACCGCGCGACCCGAGGCGGCCCGTGACCGCGGGTTCCCACCAGAACACGCCTTTGCCGTGCCCGTTCGGTGTCTCCATCACGACGCGATTCACCTCGTCGAGAAACTGCCGCTGGCCCTCCGGCGTCTCCGGAAACGGCGCGGCCTTGCCGACGTATTCGGCCGGCCGCCAGTTGTACGCGGCTTCGACCACGATGATGTCCTTGCCGTACTCGTGCGCCATGAAATCGAGATTGGCGCGCAAGTCATTGAGGCTGCCGTGCCACCACGGATAGTACGACTGGCCGATGATGTCGTAGGGAATCCCGTAGGAATCCAGCTTGTCGAGAAAAGCCTTCGTGCCCTTGATATCGCCGCCACGGTCGATGTGGATCATGATCTTTGGGCGCGGACCGTTGCCCCGCCCGGCATCCACGCCGTTGACGCCGGCGTAGATGAGCTCCGCGAACTGATCCCATTGTTCCGGCAACTGGCCGTCCGGCCAGAGGATGCCGTGCGTGATCTCGTTGCCGATCTGCACCATGTCGGGCAGCACGCCTGCGTCGCGAAACGCGGCGATCGTGTCGCGCGTGTATTCGAAGACTGCCTGCCGGAGCTCGGCGTGCGACTTTCCGAGCCAGGCCTTCGGGATGGGTTGCTGCTGCGGATCGGCCCAGCCGTCGGCGTAGTGATAGTCGAGCAGGAACTTCATTCCGAGCTTGCGCGCATCCTGGGCGAGCGCAATCGTGTAGTTCAGGTCGTTCGGCAACTGCGTCGGCGTGTGAAAGAGCCGCAGCCGCACCCAGTTGTAGCCGTGGTCGTGCAGGATCTCGAGGCCGGGCTTGCCCTTGCCCTCGTCCTTGAAGACGACGCCCTTCTGTTCCGCCTGGCGGAGAAACGACACGTCGGCGCCGACGGCGTAGTCGAACGCTTGAGCGGCGCCCGACAACAGGAGCGCCGCGAGACCGAGGACGCAGCGATTGCTCACGGACGCTCCAACGTCTTCTGTGCGCCGACCGCTCCCGTCGGACGCCAGACCGTGACGACGAGCTTGACCGCGTGCGCGTCGGAGCCCGCCGGTCGTCCACCGGAGATCACCTGCGCGGTGTTGAACTCGGGAAGCTTCTGCTCGCCGCCGGCGATCAACTTGCCCTTGTCGTCGAGCAGCTGCCAGGTCAAGCGGTAGTCGTGCATCGGGTACGACGGCAGATCGTGCTCGCCCTTCGGCGTCACCTTCGCGGTGAATTCGGGCGCATCACTGGCGGCCGGATCCTTCCACGCGGCCTCGATGGTCGCAGCGGCGTTGATCTCCTGCCAGACCGCATACGAGGGTTTGCGCTGGCGGTTCTCATCGACCACGCCATGTTCGACGAAGCCCTCTTCCTGGCCGGGCCAGAGATTGCGCCGTGACTTGTAGTCCTGGTAACACCAGAGGATGGCGCCCGCGATCCAGTCGCGCTTCGCGAGCACCGGCATCTGGTCCTGCAGGGTCTTGACGCGCTTCTCGTCGGCTTCCACCGCGTTCTTCGCGAAGATTCCGGGGAAACCCATTTCCGAGATGATCACCATCTTGTCCGGAAACATGCGGTCGACCTTGTCGAGCGAGGGCTCGAGTGCCGATGCCGGCCCGTGCCACGCGCCGAAGTACTGGTTCATCATGAGGAAGTCCGCGTCATTCGCGGCGGAATCCTCGGCGCGCGCAAGCTTCGGCAGGTTGTCGTCCGCATAACTCACGAAACGCTCGGGATCGAGCTTGCGGATGAATTCATGCATCGCGCGAAAATAGGCAATGCCGCCCGGTGTCGCGGTCGCGCTTTCATTCAGCGCGCTCCACGCGAAGACGGCCGGATGATTGCCCGCCTCCGCGATCATCTCTCCCATCTGCTGTTTCGCGAGCGCCACCACTTTGGGATTGGAGAGCTGCGCCTCGCTGAACTGCCACAGGGGAATCTCCGGCATCATCAGGATGCCGTGGCGGTCGGCGTAGTCGAGGATGAAGGGATTCTGCGGGTAGTGCACCGGGCGCGAGAGCGTCGTGTGCATCGCCTTCATGTCGTCGTAGTCGTGGCGCATCGTGCCCGCGGTTTCGGCAAGACCCTCGGTCGGCGAGTCTTCGTGGCGGGCCATGCCCGTGAGCCGCACGCGCTCGCCGTTGATGAGCAGATGCCGGTCGCGGATCTCGATCCGCCGCACGCCGAAGGTGTCGTTGTGTACATCGAGCCCCTTGCCCTTGTTGTCCACGACCTCGACGACCATGCGGTAGACGTTCGGATGGTCGATGCCCCAGAGCTTCGGCGCCGTGAGCTTCAGGGAGACCGCGATATCTGCCGCACCGGGTTCGACGGTGATCGAACGCGAATCGGTCGCTTCGACCGTGTTCGCGGGACCAAACGCGGTCGCGCGCACCGTCACGGCGGCATTGCGCGTGCCGCTGCTGCGCAGGTAGACGCGATCGGTCACGACGGCGCTGGCGTTGTCCGCGGCGACGACACTTCGAATCATCTGGCGGTCGACCTGGACAGCGCCGCCCGTGGTGAGCCACACATCGCGCACGATGCCACCGTAGTCCCACCAGTCGTACCAGGCTTCCGGTTCGCCGCGCGCGCCCCATCCGGGGATGGTCGTCGCGCCCGGACGGTTGTCGATGGCGATGGCGAGGAAGTTCGTCGCCTTGAGTTGCGGCGTGATGTCGAAGGAATACGCCGTGAATCCGCCCTCGTGACGCCCGATCTCGACGCCGTTCAGCCACACATGCGCCGCGTAGAAGGTGGCGCCGAAGTGCAGCTCCACGCGCCCGCCCGCGACGACCGGCGGCATTTCAAAACGGCGGAAATACCAGCCGGTGCCAAGATAATCGTGGTGCTTGCCGACGTTCCAGGTGTGCGGCACGGTCACCTGCTCGGTGTCGGGCGGCAGTTGCTTCTGCCAGCCGGCGGCCTCGCCCGACGGGCCGGGATCCGTGCGAAAGAGCCAGTCGCGGTTGAGATCGATGCGAGTGGCGCCGAGCGCGGGACCCGCAACGAGAACACCGAGCGCCACGAAGCGCGAGAAACGACCGATTGCATTCATGGCATCACCTGTCCGCCGTTGACGTGAATGATCTGACCCGTGATGTAGCCGCTCAGCTCTCCGGAAGCGAGGAAGAGAAACGCGCCGACACAGTCGTTCGGCACGCCGGCGCGGCCGAGCGGCACGGATTTGCGCATGGCTTCCATCCGCTCGGGCGGTGTCGTCGCATGGAACGGCGTTTCGATCACACCCGGGGAGACCGCGTTGACGCGTATCTTTTTCGCCGCCAGGTCGCGCGCGAGATGACGAGTCAGGTTGTGAACGAACGCTTTCGAGGAGGCGTAGATGCCCGCGCCCGATCCGCCGCCGTCGAGCCCTGCGATCGAACCGACGTTGATGATGACGCCCGCACTCTGCTCCAGATGCGGAATCGCCGCGCGGCAGGCGCCGAGCACGGCGCGCGCATTGAGATCGAACACGGCGTCGAGGAATTCATCGTCGGCCTCGAGGATCGGACGGCGCCCGACGATCGCACCCGCGTTGTTGACGAGGATGTCGAGCCCGCCGAGCGCCCGCGCGGCCTCCTCGACGACTCGAGCCGCGACACCGGATTCCGAAAGATCGCCCTGCACGAGCACCACCGTGCCGCCCCCGCCGCGTATGCGCTCGGCCAGCGCATTGGCGGCCGGTGCGTGCGAACGAAAATGCAGCGCGACCTGCGCACCCTGCTGCGCGAACGCCTGGACGACCGCTGCGCCGATGCCGCTGCTCGCTCCGGTGACAAGTACGCGTTTCCGATCGAGGTCGCCGATCTGGAGCATGGGTGGCTGCAACTACTGGCGATACGGATGGCGGAAGAAATCAATGGCCGGCGTCGGTTCGTTGTGCCGGCGGAAACTGAAGAGCGTCGCGTTCTCCCACGAGGAGCCCTCGCCCCAGCGCGTCTTGCACTGGGTGGAGATCCAGGCCGGCTCCCAGTACACCGTGCCGATGCCGCCGTTGTCGACGATCGTCTGCGTGAGATCGACCAGGTAGCGCTTCTGTCCGTCCGGAGTCGCCGGATAGCCCGGAATCAGCGAATCCTCGCCGAGGATATTGTTCAGGCTGTCGACGGACTCGAGCGTCCAGGGGTAAGCCGTTTCGACGACCACGACGTCGGCGTTGTAGCGCGCGCGCAGCCGCTTGATCACGGCGCCGAGTCCCGCGATCGAATACTTCGACCACTTCGAGTAATAGCTGATGCCGATCAGGTCGAAGCCCGTTACGCCGGCCTGGCTTGCGGCCGCGAACCACGGCTCCACGTTTTCGGGCTGCGCGACATGCAGCATCACGCGCGGCTGGATGCTCGATTGCTTGCCCGCGTCGCGCACGGCGCGGATGCCGGCGTTGAAAAGCTTCGCGTTGCGCGGCCAGTTTGTGACATGGCCGCCGTCCCAATCGGCCCGGCCGAGCAGGTCGCCGTTGGTCTCGTTGCCGACCTGCACCCATTGCGGCATCAGGCCGTCCTTGTCGAGCGCGATGAGCGTGTCGTAGGTGTAGCTGTAGAGCGCCTGGGCGAGCGCATCCTCGTCCGTGATGTTCGCCCAGGCGGCCGGGATGATCTGCTTGCCGCCGTCCGCCCAGTCGTCGGAGTAATGAAAATCGAGGAGCGACTCCATGCCGGCGGCCCGCGTGCGGCGAAGGGTCTTCTTCACGTCCTCGAGGTTGCTGTAGCGCGTCCAGGTGGCGTTGTTCCAGAGCCGTACGCGCACGATGTTCGCTCCGTGCGCGTGCAGGATGTCGAACGCGTCCCGCACCATGCCGCCCTCGCGCAGCTGCCCGCCGCAATCCTCGATTTCGTTGACGTACGAGAGGTCGGCGCCGAGATAGAGCCTGGCCGGTGGCCCCGCCGCCGCCGCCGCGCCCAGCGCAAGACACCACAGACCGAGCAGGAATCGCTTCACGGACCTATTAATCATACTAATAACGGGCGTGGGGCTCAAGAGCCGGCCTTTTCTGCATTTTGTGCCGGCCAAGTCCATCGTATATTGATAATATAATATGCCGGAGAGCCAGCGGATTCCGCCTGGATTCCGCGACCGACGACGGATAGCAGCGCCATGACGAAAGACAAGCAGCCCCTGCGCAGCTCGAGGAGCTACGGCGGCAAGGACAAGGACGGCTTCATCCATCGCAGCTGGATGAAAAGCCAGGGACTCCCCCCCGACGTATTCGACGGCCGCCCGGTCATCGGCATCTGCAATACCTGGTCCGAGCTCACCCCCTGCAACGTGGGCCTGCGCGCGGTCGCAGAACACGTCAAGCGCGGCGTTTGGGAGGCCGGCGGCCTGCCGCTCGAGTTTCCCGCGATGTCGCTCGGCGAGACGCAGATGCGCCCTACGGCGATGCTGTTCCGCAACCTCCTCGCGATGGAGGTCGAAGAATCGATCCGCGGCAATCCGATCGACGCCGTCGTGCTCCTCGGCGGCTGCGACAAGACCACGCCCGGCCAGCTGATGGGCGCGGCGAGCGTCGACCTGCCGACACTCGTCGTTTCGAGCGGACCCATGCTGAACGGCAAGTTCCGCGGCCGCGACATCGGCTCCGGCACCGACGTCTGGAAGTTCAGCGAATCGGTGCGCGCCGGCCAGATGTCGCTCGGCGACTTCCTGTCGGCGGAGTCCGGCATGTCGCGCACGCCCGGAACCTGCATGACGATGGGCAGCGCGTCGACCATGGCGAGCCTGATGGAAGCCATGGGTATTGCCCTTTCGTACAACGCGACGGCGCCGGCCGTCGATGCGCGCCGCAATGTCATTGCGCACGAAAGCGGCCGCCTGATCGTGCGCATGGCGCGCGAGGACCTGCGCCTGTCGAAGATCCTGACACGCGCCGCTTTCGAGAATGGCATCCGCACGCTCGCGGCAATCGGCGGCTCGACCAACGCCGTCCTGCACCTGCTGGCCGTCGCGGGCCGCCTTGGCATTCCACTCGAGCTCGACGACTTCGACCGGCTGTCGGCTACCGTCCCGCTGCTCGTCGACTTGCAGCCTTCCGGCCGCTTCCTCATGGAGGATCTGCATTACGCGGGTGGCTTGCCGGCGGTCCTCAAGGAATTGGCACCGCTCCTGCATCTGGAAGCGCCGACCGTGAGCGGCCAGACGCTCGGTGAGGGCATCGCCACGGCCGAGTGCTTCAACCGGGAGGTCATCCGCACGGCGGCGGAACCCGCGAAGCCCGTGTCCGGCATCTGGGTGCTGAAGGGCAACCTGTGCCCGGGCGGGGCCATCATGAAGCCAAGCGCGGCCACCAGCGGCCTCGTCGCGCACCGCGGCCGCGCCGTCGTGTTCGATTCGATCGAGGACTTGCGCGCGCGCATCGACGACCCGGCGCTCGACGTGGATGAGAATTCGATCCTCGTCCTCAAGGGTTGCGGGCCGAAGGGCTATCCGGGCATGCCGGAAGTCGGCAACATGCCCCTGCCGCGGAAACTCCTTGAGCGGGGCGTGACGGACATGGTGCGAATTTCGGATGCCCGGATGAGCGGCACTGCGTTCGGCACGGTGGTGCTGCACGTGGCGCCCGAAGCGGCGGCCGGCGGGCCGCTCGCCGTGATCCAGAATGGCGATGAGATCCTGCTCGACGGCCCGCAGCGGCGGCTCGAGCTCCTGATCCCGGCCAAGGAACTCGAGGCCCGCATCGCGGCGTGGAAGAAAAATGTCCCGCCGTCGAAGCACGAGCGCGGCTACTATCGACTGTACATCGATCACGTATTGCAGGCCGACCGGGGCTGCGATCTCGACTTCCTGACCGGCGCGAGCGGCAGTGTCGTCGAACGGGAATCGCACTGACGGCGGACGCGCAATACCATAACAACGAACCACCGATCGATCGCCTGACGAATTCCTGAGGGGGGACTCCGTGACGCTTGCAACACTCGACATTGCCATCATTGGCATCTACGCGGTTTCGATCTTCCTGCTCGCGCAATATGTCTCGCGCGAGCAAACCGGCCACAAGAAGGACGCGCAGGACTATTTCCTCGCGAGCCGCGCCCTGCCCTGGTGGGCGATCGGCACCTCGCTCATCGCGGCGAATATTTCCGCCGAGCAGATCATCGGCATGTCCGGGTCCGGCTACGTGATCGGGCTCGGCATCGCCTCCTATGAATGGATGGCGGCCATCACGCTCATCATCGTCGGCAAGTATTTCGTGCCGATTTTCCTGAAGAACGGCATCTACACGATGCCGGAATTCCTCGAGAAGCGTTACAGCCCGGCCGTGCGCACGGTGATGGCGGTGTTCTGGCTCGGCGTGTACATCTTCGTGAACCTGACGGCGATCCTCTGGCTCGGCGCCACGGCGGTTCATACCGTCACCGGCATGGACGTGCAGACGGCGGTGGTCTGCATCGGCGTGTTCGCCGGCGCCTATGCGCTCTACGGAGGCCTGAAGGCGGTCGCCCTCACCGATATCGTGCAGGTCTCGCTCCTCGTGCTCGGCGGCCTCATCATCAGCTACATCGCGTTGAACCAGGTGTCGAACGGCGCGGGTATTGTTGCCGGCTTCCATGAGCTCACGACGCGCTTCCCCGAGAAGTTCGACATGATCCTTGCGAAGACGAGCCCGAACTACAAGGACCTGCCGGGCCTCTCGGTGCTCCTCGGCGGCATGTGGGTGATGAACGTTTCCTACTGGGGCTTCAACCAGTACATCATCCAGCGCGCCCTCGGCGCGAAGAGCATCCGCGAAGCGCAGAAGGGCATCGTGCTCGCCGCGTTCCTGAAACTCCTGATGCCCGTCATCATCGTGCTGCCGGGCATCGCGGCCGTCGCGCTCGCGCCGGATCTGCCAAAGCCCGACGAAGCCTACCCGCACCTGATGTCGATGCTGCCGACCGGCATCCTCGGCCTCGTGTTCGCGGCGCTCGTCGCCGCCGTGATCGCCTCGCTCGGCTCCAAGATCAATTCGATCGCGACCATCTTCACGATGGACGTCTACAAGCCGCTGCGCCCCAACACCTCGCAGCAGCGCCTCGTGCTGATCGGCCGGAGCGCCGCCGTCATCGCGCTCATCGTCGCGATCTTCGCGGCCAAGCCCCTGCTCGGGAGCTTCGACCAGGCGTTCCAGTACATCCAGGAATTCACCGGCTTCTTCACGCCCGGCATTTGCGTGATCTTCCTGCTCGGCATGTTCTGGGACCGCACCACGGCGCTCGGCGCGCTCGTCGCCGCCATCGGCTCGGCCGTGCTGTCCTTTGCGCTCAAGATCTACTGGCCAGGACTGCCCTTCATGGACCGCGTGGGGCTCGTGTTCCTCGCCTGCTTCGCCGTCGCGATCGTGATCTCGCTCGTGCAGCCGCGGCGAACCACGGCGCTCAGGGTCGAACTCAAGAACATCGACTACTCGACGAGCACCGGCTTCAACATCGCGGCGCTCATCGTCACGGCCATCCTGATCACGCTCTATGCGCTCTGGTGGTAGGTAACGATGTCGGGCGCCAACCTGGAAAAGCCGGACGAGATCATCCGCGCCGGGAATACGCTCGGCGAAGGCATCCTCTGGGATTCGCGCAGGCAGGTGCTGTGGTGGACCGACATCCACGAGCGGCACCTGCACCGCTACGCCTGGGACCGGCGGGCGGTCGAAACGCTCGACACCCCGGAGCGCGTCGGATCATTCGGCCTCGTGGCCGGGAGCGAGCGGCTGATCGCCGCCTTTGCGAGCGGCATCGCCCTGTACGAACCCCGCACGCAGGCGGTCGCGTGGCTCGCCCGGCCGCAGCAAGACGTGCCCGGCGTGCGTTTCAATGATGGGCGCGTCGACCGCCAGGGCCGCTTCTGGAGCGGCACCATGTGCGAGACGCAGCCGCGAACCTCGATCGGCGGCCTCTACAGCGTCAATGGCGCGGGCGAGGCGCGCTGCCACGTCCGCGGCGTCAGCATCTCGAACGGCCTCTGCATGAGCCCGGACGGCGCGCTGCTTTACTTCGCCGACTCACCGACGCGCACGATCAACGCCTACGAGCTGCTCGAACCCGAGGGCACCCTGGGCGAAAAGCGGACTTTCGCCCGCACGCCCGACGGTACCGTGCCGGATGGCGCGACCGTGGACGTCGACGGATGCGTGTGGAGCGCGCACTGGGGCGGCCATTCCGTCGTCCGCTACACGCCCGACGGCCGTGTCGACCGCACCATCCGGGTGCCCGCGAGCCAGCCGAGCTGTGTGTGCTTCGGCGGGCCGGACCTCGACTGGCTGTTCGTAACGAGCGCTCGCGAAGACCTGGATGCGGCGGCGCTTGCCAGGGAGCCGCACGCGGGCGACGTTTTCGTTTACCGTACAGGCATCAAGGGCCTGCCAGAATCCGAGTATCGCCAAACCGAGCACCTGCCATGATCGTTCGCGCACGAGGCCAGAACCTCACCTACAGCATCGTCCATGACCTCGGCGTGGCCGTCGTAACCGGCACCTATTCCAAGGACAACCCGTTTCCCGTCGAAGCGGAATTGTGCCGGCAGTACGGCGCGAGCCGCAGCGTGCTGCGTGAAGCGGTCAAGATGCTGACCGCGAAGGGCCTCCTCGGCGCAAGGCCCCGCCAGGGCACGTGGGTGCAGCCCGAGGAAAACTGGAACATGCTCGATCCGGACATCCTCGGCTGGCTCCTCGAGCGCAAGTACTCGCCCGCCCTCCTCATCGAGTTCACCGAGATTCGCCTCGCCGTCGAGCCGGGTGCCGCCGCACTGGCAGCGAAGGTCGCGGGCCCCGCGGAGAAATCGGCGGTCCGCAGCGCCATCGAACGCATGCAGGCCGCGGAGCGCGGCGACGACGACCCGCTCGAATCGGACATTGCCTTCCACATGGCTGTGCTCAAGGCGAGCCGCAATCGTTTCTATGCGCAGCTCACCGGCCTCACGGCGACGGCGCTTCGCATCAGCATCCGCACGACCAACCGCTACAAGGGCGTGTCGCTCGCGAGCGTCGCCGACCACAAGAAGGTCGCGGACGCGATCATCGCCGGCAAGCCGGCCGTAGCCGCGGAGGCGATGCGCAAGCTCATCCAGGAAGCGCTCGACCTGATCACCGCGGGCGAAGAGCGCCACGCTGCCCGCCGCCAGTCGGCTTCCGCAGCCCGCTGACGCGCCGGGAGGCGCTGACATGAAGACTCTCGCTTGCGCCCTGCTGCTGCTTGCGGGACTGGGCGCGGCAATCGCGGCGCCGCCGAAATCATCGGTAGCCGTCGATCCGGCCGGCGTCCTGCGCTGGACCGCGTCCGGCAAGGAAGTGGCGCTCTTCGGGGTGAATTACACCGCGCCCTTCGCCCACGCCTTCCGCGCGCACCAGCGCCTCGGCATCACGCCGGAAAAGGCGATCGACGCGGACGTCTACCACTTCGCGCGGCTCGGCTTCGATGCGTACCGGGTGCATGTCTGGGACCGTGAGGTCAGCGACGCGCAGGGCAACGTCGTTCAGAACGAGCACCTGCGCGCCTTCGACTATCTGCTCGCCGCGCTCAAGAAACGCGGCATCAAGATCATCCTGACGCCGCTGCAGTTCGGCAACGCGGGCCACCCGGAACCGGGCGTGCCGCTCGCGGGCTTCACCAGCAAGTACGGCAAGCAAGGCAGCCTCGAAATCCGCGAATCCTGGCCGCTGCAGGAGCGCTACCTGGCGCAATTCGTGAGCCACGTGAATCCGTATACGGGGCTTGCGTACAAGGACGATCCGGACATCCTCGCCTTCGAGATCTGCAACGAGCCGGGCCATTTCGAGTACGCGCCGACCGTCGAGTACATCAACAGCATGGTGCTGGCGATCCGCGGCACCGGCTCGACGCAGCCGATTTTCTACAACATGAGCCACGGCATCCCGGTCGCCCAGGCTTACCTCGATGCGAACGTCCAGGGCGGCACGTTTCAGTGGTACCCCGCGAATCTCGTCGCGGGCCACGAACAGCGCGGCAATTTCCTGCCGTATGTCGATGACTACCCGATCCCGTTTGCCGCGAACCCGAAGTTCCAGCGCAAGGCAAAGATCGTCTACGAGTTCGACGCGGCCGACATCGGCCGCGCGTACATCTATCCCGCGATCGCCCGCACCTTCCGCAAGGCCGGCATGCAGTTCGCGGCGCAGTTCGCCTACGATCCGCTCTACATCGCGCCCGTCAACACCGAATACCAGACGCACTACCTCAATCTCGCGTACGCGCCACAGAAGGCGCTCGGCATGAAGATCGCGGGTGAAGCGTTCCGGCGCATCCCGCTGCATCACGACTACGGCCCGTATCCCGGCAACATGCAGTTTGCCGGCGTACGCGTGAGCTACGCCGAAGACCTCGCGGAACTCGCAACCGACGACAAGTACTTCTATTCGAACGGCACCCCGACGAAACCGCCGGCGCCGAAGAAACTCGCGGAGCTCGCGGGCTACGGCAATTCACCGGTTGTTCGCTACCCGGGCCAGGGCGCGTATTTCCTGGACCGGCTCGAGCGCGGCGTCTGGCGGCTCGAAGTCATGCCGGATGCGATCTGGGTGCGCGATCCGTTCGAGAAGCCGAGCCCGAAGAAAGAGGTCGTCCGGATCGCCTGGAACGAATGGCCGATGACGATCGACCTCGTGGACCTGGGTACGAATTTCCGCGCCGCCGGCCTCAATGACGGCAATGCCTTCGACGGCCAGGCGGACGGCAAGACGCTTGCGGTCCGTCCCGGCGTCTATCTGCTCACGAATGCGGGCCTGACGCGTACCGCCGTGACGGCACGATGGAACCACGAGAGCCGCTGGAAGAATCTCACGCTCGGGGAATTCGTCGCACCCGCCGCTTCGCTCGACAAGACCTACGTCCTGCACCAGCCGATCGTCGAAGCCACGGCGGCCCACAACTTGCGCATTGCCGCGACGGTTGCAGCTCCCGGACCCGTCAACAAAGTCGTGCTGGTCGCCTACCCGCCCCCTCCACCCGATTCAGCGAACGCCAACGTGGCACCTGCCCAGCGGGTGCAACCCGGAGGCGACAATGGCGCAGGCACCGGCCGGCGCGACACGGGCGGTGCCCGCGTATTTCCGATGACGCACACGGGTGGCCTCGCGTATTCCGTCGACCTTCCGGGCGATGTGCTGATCCCGGGCAGCTTGCGCTATGAGATCGCGGTCCAGGGTCCGCATGGCTACACGACCTTTCCATCCGGACTCGAGGGGTATCCAACGGACTGGGATTTCACCGGCGATCCCTGGCAAACGCGTATCGTGCCTGCGCAGGCGCCAATCCTGCTGTTCGATGCCGCGGCCGATTCGCACCGGATCACCGCGGATCATCGCGACGTGCGCTACGACATCGTGCCGTCGGACCGGCCGGGCACGAGCGCGCTCGAAGTCATCGCACGGGACCTGGCGCAGGGTGAACACGACCACTCGTTGCGCTTTTTCTTCCGCGAGAAGATTGAGGGCCGCACGCCGGACCTCAAGAATGTCCGCGGCCTCGCTTTTTACGGGGAGTCGGCGACCGGCCAGCCTTGCACGGTGCAGCTCGCCCTGATCACATCGGACGGCATCGCCTACGGCGCGCTCGTGACGGTTGCAGCGAGAGAAGGGACCTACTCCGTTCCGGTTGCCGCGCTCAAGCAAGTCCGCGCGCCGAACATTCCGCACGGCTATCCGGTCTTCATTCCCTTCTGGTCGTCGGTCGCGACACCGGTGCCGCTCGACCTCGAGCGCGTCGAGAGCGTGATGCTGTCGATCGGGCCCGGCCTTGCCGCGAGCGATTACGCCGTGCCGCAGGGCATCCGCATCGAACGCGTGTGGCTCGACTAGCGCCGATGCGGGCCGCGACCCGATTCGCGCCGAGGGTCCTCGCGCCCCTCGCGTTGCTGTCGGCGGCCGTGGCCGGGTCCGGTCCCGTGCAGACCCTTGCGCCCGGCGTCTACTTCCACGAAGGCGATCACAGCCGGGGACTCTGCAACAACACCTGGATCGTGTTCGACGACTACGTCCTCGTGATCGACGCCAACTATCCCGCCGGCGCGAGTGAGCTCATCCCGCTGATCCGGGGGACCACGCCGCGGCCCGTGCGCTTCGTCGTCGATACGCACTTCCATCCGGATCATTCGTTCGGCAACCAGGCCTGGTCCGATCAAGGCGCGACGATCGTCGCCCACGCGGCCGCGCTCGATCAGCTGCGCGAGTTCGGCCCGGATGCCTGGGCGCAGCAAGCGAAGGAGCGGCCCGACGTCGCCACGAGCAAGTTGAACTTCCCGAGCCTCACCTATTCCGCCGGACTGACCTTCGACGACGGCCATCACCGGGTGGACCTGCGCTGGCCCGGGCCCGCGCACACGCAAGGCGACACCTATGCCTGGCTCCCGCGCGAGAAAATCCTGGTCACGGGCGATCTCACGGTCAATGGTGCGTACAACTACCTGCACGACAGCAACATCCGCGACTGGATCAAGGCACTCGGTGCCCTGGGCGAGCTCGGCGCCACCACGGTCATACCGGGCCATGGCCCCATCGGCGGCCCGGAAATCATCGCGGACCAGCGGCGCTACTTCGTCGAACTCGAGGCCGGCGTGAAGGCGTTCATCGGCGCCCACCAGCCGCTCACCGAAGCGCAGGCGATGGCGCCCGACCTCGCTGCGCGGCTGAAACGGATCCCGACCATCGAGCGCTACGTGCCCGCGGACGTCTGGTTCGTCGCGCAGGTTGAAAAGATGTACCGCGAGCTCGAAGCGAATCCCGACTAGTCAGTCCCCGATGCGCGTCACGCGCCACATGGGAACGCGCGCATGGAGGGTGCAGCCGAGGCGCTCGTAGACGCGGATGGCGCGTTGCCAGCGCGCTCCCGACAGGATTGTCGAGCGGATGAGCCATTACAGCTCCGGGTCCTTCCATTCCATTCGCCGTCCGGCTAACGTTCTGCCCGCTAGAATATAACGACGGACCGCCCCATGCATTCCTGCCCACGGCGCCTGTTTCTCGCGTGCCTCCTCCTCGCGTGCGGCATCGCCCGCGCGGCGGATGGCAACCCGCCTGAGCTCCTCATCTTCGCCGCCTCGTCGCTCACGAATGCGTTGCAGGACATCGGCGCCGCCTACACGAAGGACACGGGCCAGGCGGTCAAGTTCTCGTTCGCCTCGAGCGCCGTCATCGCCCGCCAGATCGAGGCGGGAGCGCGCGCCGATGTCTTCTTCTGCGCCGACGTCGAGTGGATGGATTATCTCGATACGCGCGGCCTCATCGACCGCAAATCGCGCGGCAATGTCCTCAGCAACCGCCTCGCGCTCATTGCCCCGGCGGCGAGCAAGATCGACCTCAAGATCGGGCCGAATTTCGCGCTGCTCGCCGCGCTCGGCGACGGCAAGCTCTCGACCGGCGATCCCGGCTACGTGCCGGTCGGGCGCTACGCCAAATCCGCCCTGATGACGCTCGGTGTCTGGAACGACGTCGCCGATCGCATCGTGCGTGCGGATAACGTGCGCGCGGCGCTGTCCTTCGTCGCCCGCGGCGAGGCACCGCTTGGAATCGTCTATGAGACCGACGCGAAAACGGAAAACAAGGTGCGCATCGTCGATCTCTTCCCGGCCAGCTCGCACCTCGCCATCACCTACCCGGTCGCCGCGACCGCGACCGCGAAATCCGGCGCGCAGCGATTCGTCGAATATTTGCACGGCCCCGCCGCGCATGACATTTTCGTCCGGTACGGATTCATCACCCTGCCCTGATCCGGGAGTGAAGCCCATGGTTCGTGTTATCCCGGCCGTCACGGCCGCGCTGATCCTTTGTTCCGGTTTTGCTCATGCTGCCGGCGGCGACAGCGTCAAGGAACAGCTGCAAGCCCTGACCGACGCGCTCGCCGCGCAGAAGGCGCAGCTCGAAGCGCAGCAGCGCCAGCTCGAGGAGCAGGCCAGGGAGATTGAACGTCTGCGGGCCGCGGTCGACACGGCGCCTGCGACACCGGCGGCGCCTTTGGCACCCGGCTCGGCCGCCGAGGTGGCCGCCGTTCACCAGGACGTCGACCAGGCAAAGATCGCCATGATTAACGGACGGCTCGCGATCACGAGTTCCGACGGACGCTCGTCGATTGCAATCCGGGGCGTCGCCCAGCTCGACATGGCGCACTATGACCAAAGCCCGCCCGGCTCCCTGACCACCGACTTCCGCCGCGGCTCGGTCGGTGCGACGGGCAATCGTGAGACCAATGCGGCCGGCGACCTTTCGGACGGCGCCTATTTCCGCCGCGCGCGCCTCGGAGTCGAGGGCCTGATCAATCGTGACTTCAACTACCGCCTGCTCTTCGAATTCGGCGGCGCCGGCGTGGAAGCCCAGGGTCGCATCAATGATGCGTGGATCAACTACACGGGCTTCGCGCCCTTCGCGCTCTATCTCGGCGCGTTCTCACCGCCCGCGAACATGGACGACGGCACGCCGCCCGAAGAACTCGTCTTCATCGAGCGCGCGACCCCGTCCGAACTTTCGCGCTCGCTCGGTGGCGCGGACGGACGCCTCGGATTTGGGGTCCGCGGCAGCGGCACCCGCTGGATGAGTTCACTCGCCCTGACCAGCCGGACCGTCGGCGATGCAGAAGTCTTCGACTCGCAGCTCGCCGCGGTCGGGCGCTTCGGCTGGCTCGCGGCGACCTCCGCGGACTACAACGTGCACGTCGGCGTCAATGCCACCTACGTGTTCCAGCCGCCGGATCAGGGCGTCGCGGCGACGCCGCGCTACCCGACGCGCTTGCGCGACCGCCCCGAGATTCGCGTCGACAGCACGCGCCTCATCGACACCGGCAGCTTCGACGCGGATTCGATCTATTCCGCCGGCGTCGAAGTCGGCGCGAACTGGAAGAACGGGTACCTGCAGGCGGAGAACTTCTGGTACGGCTTCGAGCGGCGGTCGCCGTCGACGCTCGGCAATCCGTCGTTCGGCGGGTGGTATGCGCAGGCGAGCTGGATCCTCACCGGTGAAACGCGCCGCTACAACATGGCCAACGGCTCATTCTCCGCGCCCCGCCCCTTCGTGCCGTTCACCATGAATGGCGGCCGCGGCGCCTGGGAACTCGCGATGCGCTATTCACGCACGGACCTCGACCACGATGCGGGGCTCGAGGGTACGGCCTGTCCCGTGGGCTGCATCCGCGGCGGCGTGCAGGACATCTGGACCCTGGGCGTCAACTGGTACCTGAATCCACAGGTCCGCCTGATCTTCAACTACCTGCGCATCGACGTGGACCGCCTGAACCCGGCCGGGCCCGGCAACACGACGCCGTTCGGGCCGGCGCCCGGCACGCCGCCGATCGGGGTGCAGATCGGCCAGGATCTCGACGTATTCGCGTTGCGCTCGCAGTTCAGCTTCTGACGGTGGCATCATGGCTTTGCCATGCATGCCGACCTTGAAAGAGCGTTAGGCGCCCTGCTCGGGCCGACGGGCTTCGTGAAGGAGCCCGACCTCCTCGAGCGACATGCGACGGACTGGAGCAAGTACCGGGTGCAGAAGCCGGTTGCCATGGCGCGTCCGGCCAGCGTCGCGCAACTCGCCCGCACGCTGGAACTCTGCAACGGGGCCAAGCAGGGCATCGTCGTCCAGGGCGGCCTCACGGGTTTATGCGGCGGCGCCTGCCCGGCCGAAGGCGAGCTCGCGCTCTCAACGGAACGCCTGACCCAGATCGAGTCGCTCGACGAGAAAGATCTCACGCTCACCGTGCAGGCCGGCGTCACGCTCGAGCGCGTCCAGACGGCGGCCGCCGGCGCCGGGCTCGACTTCCCGCTCGACTTCGGCGCGCGCGGCAGCTGCACCGTCGGCGGGTTCCTCTCGACGAATGCCGGCGGTAACAGCGTCATCCGCTACGGCATCGCGCGCAATCTCGTGCTCGGCGTTGAAGCGGTGCTCGCGAACGGCACGGTCGTCTCGAACATGAACCGCATGCTCAAGAATTCGACCGGCTACGACCTGAAGCAGCTTTTCATCGGCAGCGAAGGCACGCTCGGCGTGATCACGCGGGCCGTGCTGCGGCTCTTCCCGGCACAGCCGGATGTCGCGACCGCGTGGGTCGGCACCGACAGCTTCGAGGGCATCACGAACCTCTTGCGCGCCGCGCGCACGCAGCTCGAGGGCGGGCCGACCGCCTTCGAGGTGATGTGGGACGACTACGTCAACGCGGGCCTCAAGCTCCTGCCGCAGTTGACGCCTCCGCTCGGCGAGCCGTCGCCCTTTCACATCATCCTCGAGTATTCCAATGCCTCGGGCGATGCCACCGCGGCGCTCGAGCGACTCCTCGAGATTGCGATCGAGCAGGGCGACGTCAGGAACGCGGTGGTCGCGCAATCGGCAAGGCAATCCGATCAGTTCTGGCTGATCCGCGACGGCGCCGCGGAAATCCTGCCGAAGCTCGCGGTGCCGCTCAGTTTCGATGTCAGCATGCCGCTCGAGCGCATGCCGGCCTATGTCGAAGCCGTCGATGCCATCGTACGGCCCGCGGTGCCGGGCGGCGCGGTCTATTATTTCGGTCACCTCGGCGACGGCACGCTCCACATGCTCATCGAGGGGGGCGATCCGGCGAAGAAGGACGATCTCATCGGCCGCATCCTCGAGCCGCTGAAGAGCATCGGCGGCGCGGTTTCGGCCGAGCACGGCGTCGGCATCGCGAAGAAGCCCTACATCGGGCTCACGCGCTCAGCGGTCGAGATCGACCTGATGCGCTCCCTCAAGCGCAAGCTCGACCCGAACCTCATCCTGAACCGCGGCCGCGTCTTCGACTAGAAAAGGGGACAGATTTATTTATTGGATTATTTGAGCGAATTCGACAGATTCCGCTATTGCGCTGCCTTCTTCGGTGGCCGACCGCGCGCCCGGCTCGGGACGTGTCGGCCAATCAGGCCCTCGATGTCATCCGGAAACTTTTCCGATCCCGTCAATTGATTGCGCTGAATGGCCCCGCGGATCGCGGCCAGCTCGTGGGGCCCGATACCCAGCTCGACGAATTCGCGATAGCGCTCCCGGCGGCGCTCGAGGTCGGCACCCAGCGCAGTGAAACATGGGTCTGCGTCCAGCCAGTCGCACTCCTCGAGCCCGATGCGCGCCCGATAACTCGACCACGGATAGTCTTCCGGTCGAGCGACCATCCCTGCCCTTACCGGATTCAAGTCCACGTAGCGGGCGCAGGCCAGCAGGTAGCTATCCGATTCGATCGGACTGCACTTGAAGCGCCCTTCCCATGCACTTCCGGAACCGCCGTTGACCCGGTTCAACCGGCGGGTGTGCCGGCCGGCAAGCCGCTTCATCAGTACACTCAGTGCCCTGGCGTCCTCGCCGGGATCGACGATGAGATGTACGTGGTTCGTCATCAGGCAATAGCCATGGACCTTGAGGCCAAGCGCCTGCCGGAACTCGGCAAGCGTGCGCAGGTAAGCGCGAAAGTCGGAACGGCAATTGAATACCGCGTGGCGACTGTGGCCACGCTGCACGATATGGTGCGGGTAGTTGGCCGCTGCAATCCTTGAAGTGCGTGGCACGGCTTGCGTCCATGCGGAATGGGGGCCGACGAAGCTCCAACTAATTTGCGGCAGGCGCCAGTGCGATTTCTGGTCGTTTCGCCTCAATATCCAGGAAAATAAATCTGTCCCCTTTTCAGCAGCAGCGCTTCACGCCGGTCCACTTTTCGATTTCGCGCTCGCGGCAGAACCGGGCGCGGTCCCAGACGATGCAGTCGGGATGCTCGGCGCGCGCGTGCTCCAGGTATCGCTCATAGGCGTCGTCGCCCGACAGGCGGCGCAGCCACTTCCAGGCGTTGACGAGCACGCTCATGCCGCCGCCTCCGCACTCGGCGGCACCGGCAGGCCGCGCAGGCAGCGGCTCGCGACGCGCAGCATGTCCGCGATCACGAACCACAGCACCAGCGTAAAGAACACCGTGATCCACCCATCGAGCCGCTGATTGAAAATCAATGTCGGAGCGACCGCGGCTTTCTCCGGCGGCAGCGCGCCCGAAGCGAGCTTCATCGCAAGGTCGTTCGCCGCGGCAAAGAACCCGAGCTTCGGATTCGGACTCATCACCTTCTGCCAGGCCGCGGTCGTCGTGATGAGGGCGAGCCACGCAAGCGGCACGAGCGTCACCAGCGCGTATTTCAGCTTCCCGGACTTCACCAGGATCCCGGTCGCGACCGAGAGCGCGATGCCCGCGAGCATCTGGTTCGCGATCCCGAACAAGGGCCAGAGGATATTCACGCCGCCGTTCGGGTCGATCACTCCTATGTAGAGGAAGTATCCCCAGGCGGCGACGATCAGCGCGCTCGCGACAATCACGGACGGATACCACGAGGTCCGGCCCATCGGCTTCCAGATGTGGCCGAGCGCGTCCTGCAGCATGAATCGGCCGACGCGCGTGCCCGCATCGAGCGTCGTGAGGATGAACACCGCCTCGAACATGATCGCGAAGTGGTACCAGACCGCGAGCAGCCCCTGCCCAAAGGCCGTGCCGAAAATACTTGCCATGCCGACCGCCAGCGACGGCGCGCCGCCCGTTCGCCCGAAGAGCGTCTGCTCGCCCATCTCTTTCGCAAGGCCCGCCATCTGATCGACGCTCACGGGGAATCCCCAGCCTGAGATCGTCGCGACGGCTGCATCGGGCGCGGCGCCGACAACGCCCGCCGCCGTATTGATCGCGAAGTACACGCCCGGGTCGAGCAGCGTCGCCGCGATCATCGCCATCACCGCGACAAAGGACTCGAGCATCATGCTGCCGTAGCCGATCATGCGAATGTCGCGCTCGTTCGTGATGAGCTTCGGCGTCGTGCCGCTCGCGACGAGCGAGTGGAAGCCCGAGATCGCGCCGCAGGCAATCGTGATGAAGACGAACGGAAACACCTTGCCCGCGAAGATCGGTCCGGTGCCGTCGACGAACTGCGTGAAGGCCGGCATCTTGATGTCCGGCCTGAGGATCACGATGGCGATCGCGAGCAGCACGACCGTGCCGAGCTTGAGGAAGGTCGAGAGATAGTCGCGTGGCGCGAGCAGCAGCCAGACGGGAAGGATCGCCGCGAGCAAGCCGTAGCCGATGACGAATCCGGCGAGCGGCAGCCCCGTGTAGTCGAACCAGGTTCGCGCTTCCTGGTGATCCACCCAGCCGCCGAACGCCACCGCGCCGAGGAGGAGCGCGACGCCGATCAACGAGGCCTCGAGCACGCGGCCGGGCCGGAACGAGCGCAGGTACCCGCCGATGAACATCGCGATCGGAATCGTCGCGAACACGGTCGCCGTCGCCCACGGGCTGTGCTTCATCGCGTTGACGATCACGAGGCCGAGCACCGCGATCAGGATGACGAGGATCAGGATGGTGCCGATGATCGCCGCGAATCCGCCGAAGGGCCCAAGTTCATCGCGGGCCATCTGCCCGAGGCTCTTGCCGTCGCGGCGTGTCGAGAGAAAGAGGATCGTCATGTCCTGCACGCAGCCGCCCAGCACCGAGCCGATCAGGATCCAGAGAATGCCCGGGAGGTAGCCGAACTGCGCCGCAAGCGTCGGCCCGATGAGCGGCCCGGGACCGGCGATCGCCGCGAAGTGATGGCCAAAGACGATCCAGCGGTCCGTCGGCATGAAGTCGCGGCCATTGTTGAGCCGCACCGCGGGCGTCGCACGGCTCGGATCGACGGTGAGCACGCGCGCCGCGACCCATGCGCTGTAGAAGCGGTAGCCGATGGCGTAGATGCAGACCGCGGCCGTGACGATCCAGAGCGCATTGATCGTCTCGCCGCGATGGAGCGCAAGGCCGCCCAGCGTGTAGGCGCCGATGACGGCCACAAACAAAAAGGGGACAGATTTATTTATTCGCATATCTGCCCGATTTCACCCATTACTCGGGAAAATAAATCTGTCCCCTTTTCAGAAGGCGGCCAGGAATTTCAGGAGCTCGCCGGTTTTGTCGCGCACCAGCGCGGCGTTGCCCCGGGATTCCACGTTGAGGCGCACGAGCGGTTCGGTGTTCGAGGTGCGCAGGTTGAAGCGCCACTCCTTGAACTCGATGGACAGGCCGTCGGTGAAGTCCACCCACTCCGAGCCCGGCTCGTATTTCTTGCGCGCCTCTTCGATGGCGCGTTTGCCGTCCTTCAGCTTGCTGTTGATTTCGCCGCTGCAGGGGAAGCGCTCCATGCGCTCGCCGACGAGCTCCGCGAGCGACTTGCCCGTGGTCGAAATCAGCTCGAGCACGAGGAGCCAGGGGATCATCCCGCTGTCGCAATACGAGAAGTCGCGGAAATAGTGATGCGCGCTCATCTCGCCGCCGTAGACCGCATCGACCGCGCGCATCTTGTCCTTGATGAAGGCGTGGCCGGACTTGCAGATCACCGGTACGCCACCCGATTTCGTGACGATGTCGAGCGTGTTCCAGGTGAGTCGCGGGTCATGCACGATCCTGGCGCCGGGGTAGCGATCGAGGAAGGCGACCGCCAGCATGCCGACGATGTAATAACCCTCGATGAACCGGCCTTCGCCGTCGAAAAAGAAGCAGCGGTCGTAGTCACCGTCCCAGGCAATGCCGATGTCGGCCTTGTGCTTGCGGATCATCTCGATGGTCGGCGCGCGGTTCTGCTCGAGCAAGGGATTCGGCACGCCGTGCGGAAACGTCCCGTCCGGCTCGTGGTACATCTTGATGAACTGGAACGGCAGGTGCTTCTCGACGAGATCCACCGCCGCGCCCGCCCCGCCGTTGCCGGCGTTCACCACGACCTTCAAGGGCTTCAGCCGCTTCGCGTCGACATACGAGAGGAGATGCTTCGTGTACGACTCGCGAATGTCGAGCTCGCGGCGCGTACCGGGCTTCGCGGCCTTCTTGAACGTCGCGCTCTCGGTGAGCTTGCGCATGTCCTGCAGGCCCGTGTCGCCGCTGATCGGGCGCGACTGCTCGCGCACGAATTTGAGGCCGTTGTAGTCCGGGGGATTGTGGCTCGCCGTGACCATCACGCCGCCATCGAGTGGCGTGTTGAATGTCGCGAAATAGGTTCCCTCCGTGCCGCAGATGCCGATGTCGCAGACGTCGACGCCCGAATCGAGGAGCCCGCGGGTTGCCGCCGCGCAGAGTTCGGCGCTCGAGAGGCGGATATCGCGCCCGATGCAGACCTTCTTCGGTTTCACGAACTCGGCGTACGAGCAGCCGATGCGATACGCGATATCCGCGTTCAACTCATCGGGAATGCGGCCGCGAACGTCATAGGCCTTGAAAGTGTTACTGAGATCCATGGACGAACCTTGCGATGGAGTCCACCACGTGCTGCAACTGTTCGCTCGTGAGCTCCGGGTAAATCGGCAGCGCCAGCGTTTCCTTGGCGGCGCGCTCGGATTCCGGCAGGTCGCCCTCCCGATAGCCGAGGTAGTCGAAACATTTCTGCAGGTGCAGCGGCACGGGGTAATAAATTTCCGTGCCGACGCCGCAGTCCGCAAGATACGCGCGCAGCTTGTCCCGCTGCGGCACGCGTATGCAGTACTGATTGTAGATGTGACGGTAGCCCGGCAGCGCGACCGGCGTCGACACGCGATCGCCGAGCTTCGCCGCCGCGAACGCGCGATCGTAGAACAGTGCGTTCCGCTGCCGGCCCGCGGTCCAGGCGTCGAGGTGCTTCAGCTTCACGTTGAGCACAGCGGCCTGGATGGCATCCAGCCGGAAATTGCCGCCGATGAGCGAATGAAAATACTTGGGCTTGCCGCCGTGGACGCGCAGGACATTCAGCTTCTCCGCGACCGCCGGGTCGTTCGCGGTGCAGAGGCCGCCGTCACCGAAGCCGCCGAGGTTCTTGGTCGGAAAGAACGAGAAGCAGCCGATGTCGCCGAACGAACCGGCGCGCCGGTTGTGCGGATATTCGGAACCGATCGCCTGCGCGGCATCCTCGATCATCCTGAGGCCGTACTTGCGCGCGATCTGCATGAGCGGATCCATGTCCGCCATCTGCCCGTAGAGGTGCACCGGCAGCAGTGCCTTGACCTTGCCGCCGGTCTTGCGATTGACGAGCTGGCCGCCGCTCACGTCGCATTGCTCGTTGATAAATCTTTCAACGGCCGCCGGCGCGAGGTTGTAAGTCTTGGGGTCGATCTCGAGGTACACCGGCCGTGCGCCCGTGCGCGCCACCGTCCCGCCGGTCGCAAAGAACGTGTAGGACGCGGTGATGACCTCATCGCCCACGCCGATGTCGTAGGCCATGAGCGCGATGAGGAGCGCATCGGTGCCCGAGGACATGCCGATGCCGAACTGGGCGCCGGAATATTGGGCGACGGCCTTTTCGAGCGCCTCGACCTCCGGGCCGAGGATGAACATTTGCGAAGCACAGACGCGCGCGATGGCGGCGTCGACATCGGCCTTGATGGCCAGATACTGCGGCTTCAAGTCCAGCAGCGGGACCGCCCGCTTGACGGGCTGCGGCACAGCGTTCATGCCCGGATTCTATAGGAAAAGGGGACAGATTTATTTTCGTGCATTTCTGTCCTACGCGACCAATTAGTCACGAAAATAAATCTGTCCCCTTTTCCCAGGAAAATAAATCTGTCCCCTTTTCCTATCGACCGTATTTGTCCTCGAAGCGCACGATGTCGTCCTCGCCCAAATACGACCCCGACTGCACTTCGATCATCTGCAGCATGATCTTGCCGGGGTTTTCGATGCGGTGGCGCGTGCCGATCGGGATGTAGGCGGACTGGTTCTCCTCGAGGAGGAAGGTCTCATCGCCCCGCGTGATGCGGGCCGTGCCCTCGACGACGACCCAGTGCTCGGCGCGGTGGTGATGCATCTGCAACGACATCGAGGCGCCCGGCTTCACCGTCAGGCGCTTCACCTGGAAGCGCTCGCCCGAGTCGAGGCCGTCGTAACTGCCCCAGGGCCGGAACACCTCCCGGTGCAGCAGGGCCTCGCTCCGCTTCGCCTGCTTCAGCCGGTCAACCACGGCCTTGACGCCCTGCACCTTGTCCCGCGGCACCACGAGCACCGCGTCCTTGGTCTCGATGACGATATGGTCCTTGAGGCCGACCGTCGCGACGAGGCGGCTGCCGGCATACACATAGCAGCCCGAGCTGTCTTCTACGATGACGTCGCCGTGCGTGACGTTCTGCGCCTTGTCGGCGGTCAGCGCGTCCTTCAAGGCCGCCCACGAGCCGACATCGCTCCAGCCCGCATCGAGCGGCACGACCACGGCGTCCGCGGTCTTTTCCATCACCGCGTAGTCGATCGAAATATTCGGGCAGGCCGTGAACTCGGCGAGCGGAATGCGCGTGAAATCGAGATCCCGCTGCGCCTTCGCGAGCGCCGCCTCGCAAGCCGTGAGCACTTCCGGCGCGAGGCGCCTGAGCTCGGCGAGAAAGCGGCGCGCCTGGAAAACGAACATGCCGCTGTTCCAGTAGTAGTGGCCCGAGGCAAGAAACTCCTGCGCCTTGTCGAGATTCGGCTTCTCGACGAACTGCGCGACCTCGTAGGCCGGCCCGTTCCCTTCCTTGCGCTTGATGTAGCCGTAGCCCGTCTCGGCATGCGTCGGAACGACGCCGAACGTCACGAGCTTCGCGCGCTTCGCCGCCGCCACCGCATGACCAACCGCCGCGTGAAAGGCCTTCACGTCCTTGATGACGTGATCGGCCGGCAGCACGAGGAGCACGGGATCCGCGACGCTCGCGGCCTCGGCGCCGTGCTTCACGGCAAGCAGCGCGGCGAGCGCCACGGCGGGCGCCGTATTACGCCCGATGGGCTCGAGAATGGTCGCGGCCGGCGCCACATTGAGCTGCCTCGCCTGCTCCGCGATCGTGAACCGGTGCGCTTCGTTGCAGACGATGAGCGGCGCGCCGACTTCCGCGATTCCCCGCACGCGCAGGAGCGTGTCCTGGAGCATCGAGCGCTCGGTGACGAGCGGCAGGAGCTGCTTCGGGTGGAGCTCGCGCGAGAGCGGCCAGAGTCTCGTACCCGCGCCGCCGGAAAGGACTATAGGTATCAACATATAAAAGCGGACACGTCTGAAAAAGGGGACAGATCTATTTTCCTGTATAAAAGGGGACAGATTTATTTTCCTGCATATCCGTCCTAAATGACCAATTACTCAGGAAAATAAATCTGTCCCCTTTTTCAGACGGGGAGCGCGGTGCCGCGCCCGATGGCGTAGTACGTGAAGCCCTGGCGCGAGACGAAAGTGGGATCGTAGAGATTGCGGCCGTCGAAGATCACCGGGTTCTTCAGACGGGACTGGATGGCAGTGAAGTCCAGGTTGCGGGCCTTTTCCATTCCGTGGCGATCACCGGGGCGTACGTTACGGGATTATAGAGGGTGCGCAGTTTAGTGGCGCTCGCCCTTATTCGCGGATCGTCCATCGACAGTCTTCACCGGGCATCAAGGTTTCTGAAGCCTCATTTTCGAGTCGCGGAAAACAGGAAGTACGACCAGGCGCCGCTCTCGAATGCCCGGTATTTTTTTGAACCGACGCACGCAAACATCTCCCTGAGCTCGTCATCGATGAAAGTGCCCGACACCCATCGCAGAAAACGCGCCTTTCGATCGTGATCCCCGCGCAGGGCTTCCAGAATGTTGGGCGTGATGTCCCTGAACATCGTGATCTTGAATCCATTCCTTTCAAACAGCGCAGTCTCGAATTGCCGGTTCTCCTCCAGAGATCCTGCCCTGCGGTCCGCAACAACGATGACTCCACCGGGTCTCAGGCAGCGCGCGGCCTCCTGCAGAAATGCATCGTTCGCGTAGTTGTGAAAGGCTTCCACTGAAATAAGCGCGTCGACGCTGGCCTGATCCAGTGCAATCACGGGCGCCACCGCCTTGCGCACGTCGAGCCCGAGCCTGCTCCTGGCGTAGCGCCGGGCCGGCCAGGATTTTTCGAGGCCAATGCAGCGCCCATGCGTGCGGCCGGCGATAAACGCGAGCCCGCCGCCCCTTCCGCAGGAAACTTCGCACAGGCATTGTTCCGGCGACAGCGTCCCGTCAATCGCCAGCAATACCTGGCGATACAGCTCGATCTGGAAAGCCTGGTTCCTTCCGATCGCGCTGTTCAGCACTTCCTTGCTGACGGGCGAGTAGCCGTAGTTGAGGGTGGATACACCTGACCAGGCCGGCGAGCTGTAGAGGACGAAATACCGGAACGCGGTATTTTCGTGAAAGTAATTCTTCAGTCTCTTCAGCGTTGGCATGATTCAAGGATCAGGGGCAAAAGCAGTAAACAGGAAATAGGGAACAGGGAATAGGGAATAGGGAATAGGAAATAGAAGAACTTCTACCGTGGATTTCCATTTTCCCATTTCCCATTTCCCATTTCCTATTTCCCATTTCCTATTTCCCGTTCGAGAAAGTCATCGACTTTCTCGAAATGCTGTTGCCACGTCGTCGCGCGGAACCCCTTGAGTCGTTCAAGCTGCGCTGCACGCCGGTTGCTGTCCGGCCGGGCATACTCAACGACCAGCTCCGTCCACGCTCGGGCGTTCGCTGGGTCAGCATACTCGGGGATCTCGCCTGCCACTTCGCGGAATACCGGCAAATTGCTTGCGATTGCAGGTGTGCCAAGAGCCAGCGCTTCGGCCAGCGGCATGCCGTAGCCCTCGACGAAGGAAGGGAACAGCAGTGCTTGCGTGTGGTGAAGGTAGGTCACGAGGTCCGCGTCGCTGCAGTCGTTGCGCTCGATCACGAAGCCCTTCAGTTCCGGGCATCGTTCGAGCAACTCCACCACGTTTTCGCATTTCCAGCCGCGCTGCCCGATTACCACCAGGCAGGGAAGCGCGTCGCGCTCCCCTGAGTGACGGGCGACGAGCTCGCGCCATAGATGCAGCAGCAGGATGTGGTTCTTGCGCGGTTCTATCGTGCCGACGATGACGAAATACGGTTCCGCGATCGGCCGTGGCCCCGGTTCTGCGGGCGGTAGACTGGGTGCGAGTGGGGCCGCAACCGCGGGAGGCACGCGCAATCCCGCCTGGTCGGCAAAGCCGCGCAGCACTTCAAGCGTGTCGCGCGAAATGGTTACGATGCCGCGCGCAGCCTTCACCGCGTTGCGCATGCGCGCAATGTGACGTTCGCGCTCTCCGGCGCGACAGTACTCGGGGTGCGAAATCGGTATCAGGTCGCATACCACGAACACCGGCCGCGCGCCGCGGCGCCTCAATCCCGCTGCGTAGCGATTGTTATCAAGCCCGGTGTGGCTGGTATTCAACAGCACGCAATCCGTCACGCCGGGGCCCGTCCACCAGCGCAAATAGGCATTTACGAGCAGCCACAGGATGACGCGGGTGGCGGGGGCTTCGGAATCGAGCAACAGTTGGAAAGCCCGTTCGGATTCGGGGCGGGACAGAACCGAGCTGAAAGGACCCCAGGCCAGGACGGCACGGGCATGGCCCCCATAATGCCGGACGTATTCCAGCCCTACGCGATCTATCCCGGTCGGGAGATGCCCTTTAAGCCGGCGGTAAAGCAGGCGGCCAATATCAATCAGGATGTCCGGCACGATCGGGGGCATATGGAGAAAGCGGCATATTACCGGGCTACGTGCCATAATTGCGAAGTTTCGTCCCTAAGTGTCTGACTCCATGCAAACAAGCTTGACTAAAGCCCTCGTATTCACGCTCGTTTTTGCGGCAGTCTTGCCGGGCTGCAGCCATCTGCCCGGATCGGGCTTTTCGCGCTCGACGGTGGAGCCGGGAAATGATTCAAGCAAGAGCGGCATCCAGTTCGTGGAAGTGACTGACGACGTTGCCCGCCGCCTGCTGGCGCAGCGCTCAACCAGGCTCTTTTCCGAGACGCTGGGATCCACGACAGCCAATACTGAGATCATCAGGGCGGGCGATGTCCTGGAAGTGACCGTATGGGAAGCGCCGCCCTCGACCCTGTTTACGGGCGGCGTGGAGGTGCGCGGCATTACCTCGGCAACTGCGCCGCGCGCGACGACATTTCCCGAGCAAATGGTCAACGGCGAAGGCAACATCAATATTCCCTTTGCTGGGCAGATACGCGTAGTCGGCTCGTTGCCATTGCAAGTCGAGGCGGAGATCGTGAGTCGGTTAAAAGCCATGGCCAACCAGCCGCAGGTGCTGGTGCGGCGGACCCGCAATTTGTCGTCCGACGTCACAGTCGTGGGCGAGGTGGGCACCAGTGCCCGCTTACCGCTGACGCCGCGTGGCGAACGGCTACTGGATGCGCTGGCTGCCGTCGGCGGCGTGCGCCAGCCAGTCAACAAAATGACGATACAGGTGACGCGGGGCAAGAACGTCCAATCCATGCCACTCGAAACCATCATTCGCGACCCCAACCAGAACGTGCCGCTCCAGCCCGGCGACGTGATCACCGCCCTGTTCCAGCCGTTGAGCTTTACCACGCTGGGCGCGGCCGTCAGGAACGCGGAAATCGATTTCGAGGCGCAGGGCATCACGCTCGCTCAAGCGCTGGCCCGCGCCGGCGGCCTTCAGGACCAGCGCTCCGACGCTCGGGGCGTGTTCATATTCCGCTTTGAACCGAAGGATGCGCTGAATTGGCCGAGTCAGCCGGTCGAGGCCACGCCGGAGGGCAAGGTGCCGGTTATTTACCGTCTCAACCTCGACGACCCGAAGAGTTTCCTGGTATCGCAATCGTTCCCCATCAACAACAAAGACGTTCTCTACGTCTCCAATGCATCGCTGGCCGAGCTTCAGAAATTCCTGAATCTGCTGGGCTCGATCGTCGGCCCGGCGGCGACCTTCAAGGTGCTTACCCAGTAGACGATTTTGGCGTGGCGCAACCTGGAGAACGACAAGCCAGCTTGCTCTTGAACGACAAATGGACAAACAAGCCAAAATCTACGTCGCCGGTCACCGCGGCCTCGCAGGCTCAGCCTTCGTTCGCGCGCTGCGAGCGGCGGGGTATCAGAATCTGATTCTTCGCACATCAAAAGAACTCGACCTGACAGAGCAGGCGGGCGTGCGCCGATTATTCGAGACCGAGCGGCCCGAGTATGTCATCGATGCCGCGGCAAAAGTGGGGGGAATCAATGCTAACAACTCGCTCCCGGCCGAGTTCATCCGAACAAATCTGGCGATCGAAAACAATCTCATTCATGAAGCATGGCGGGCGGGTGTGAAGCGGCTCCTGTTCCTCGGTACGAACTGCATTTATCCGCGCGATTGCCCGCAGCCGATCAAAGAAGATTACCTTCTGACCGGTCCGTTGGAGCCCACCAACCGTCCCTATGCGATAGCGAAAATTGCCGGCCTTGAAATGTGCTGGGCCTACAACCGCCAGCATGGCACGCGCTTCGCCGCGCCGATGCCGACCAACATGTACGGGCCGAACGACAACTATGACCCCGAGCATTCACATGTGATCTCGGCTTTTATCCGCCGGTTTTACGAAGCGAAGAAAACGGGTGTGAAAACGGTCACCGCCTGGGGCAGCGGCATGCCGCGACGCGAGTTTCTGCACGTTGATGACATGGCCGCCGCGTGCCTGCATCTTATGAATTTTCCTGACCGAGATTGGGATGCACTTTTCCCTTTGACGCGGGCGCCGATCGTGAATATCGGCACGGGGACCGATCAGACCATCGCGGAACTGGCCGAGATGGTGCGCCGCGCGCTCGGCGCTCAAGTAAGTGTTGAGTGGGACCGTTCCAAGCCCGATGGCACACCGAGAAAGCTGTGCGACTCGAACCGGATGCTTGCCACGGGGTGGCGGCCGGAAATCGAACTGGAAGACGGTATTCGCGCGTTAATTCCGGAACTGGAAACACGGCTCGCGACGTAATACAGCAATCAATCGCACTTCGGTCTAATAGCTCGCCAAAGTTCATTTCTGCTTTGCGTGAAAACCGCCGGAACCTGGAAATGACAATAGCCGTTCCGCACAACAAGGCTGAAGGTGACGTGGACCGGCTCGTGCAGCATGCGTTCTTTCCGGGCGACGGCACCGGCAAGGTGTTCGTGGATGTCGGGGCTGCCAGGCCTGACTATCTGTCAATCAGCGCGCACTTCCGGTCTGCCGGTTGGCGCGTCCTGTCCATCGAGCCCAACCCTTCGTTCTGTGACATGCACAGGAAGAAGGGCCACGAGATATACCAGTATGCCTGCGGCCATCGCGACGAAGACGACGTTGATTTCTGCATCGTGGATTCGCACGGAGCTATGTACGAGAACGGCCAGGTGACATACGAATCCTTTTCGGCACTCGCCATCAAGGACGCCTATGCATCACTCAAGGAAAACCTGGACGTCAGGAAAATAAAAGTGAACCTGAGGCGTCTGGACACGATCCTGAACAAGCACGCGCCCGACGTTCGTCATATTGACATCCTGTCGATCGATGTCGAGGGTTGGGAGCTTGAGGTCATAAGCGGCTTGAATGTGGCTGCGTATCGACCGAGCGTAATGATTGTTGAGAACCTATTCGATGACATTAAATACAGGACTCACCTGGAAACCTTGTCGTACTCGCTCTGGCAAAGAATCTACCCCAACGATGTATATTTGAGGAATGGTTTTTCGGAAGTCTCTCGGTAGAACGAAATGTATTGCGCAGACAGTTCCGAGGTGGCGATCTCCGACGGGCAATGGCGTCCAAGTTCATGATCAAGGTCATGCTGGTATCACATCGCGGCGAGCGCTGTGGAGTCCAACAGTATGGACGCGCTCTTCACTCTACGCTCGAGGCATCTGGGGCTTTGCGGGTGAGTTACCGCGAGTGTGCGAGCGAGAAAGAATTTCTGGCCGCGCTTGAGGATGTCGGCCCCGAAATCGTCATATTCAATTATTACCCGACCACACTGCCATGGCTTACGTCGGAAGTTACCAGACGGGTTTCGGTTCCCACTTTCGGCATAGCGCATGAGCTGACCCAGGAACTGGCAGATGGCCTCAAGGGGGAAATGTTTGATTTTTACTTGAGCCTCGATCCGGCCTTGATGCCGTGCAATCCCATAGTCCTGCCAGTACCCAGATTTATTCCAGATCCGATTGAATTGCCGAGGGCGCCACCCAGGGTGTTCACGGTCGGCTCCTTCGGGTTTGGAACGCCCGGCAAGGGGTTTGATCGTCTGTGCCGGATCGTTAACGAACAATGCGACAAGGCGGTAATCCGCATCAACATCCCTCCGCATGACGATCCAAGACTCATATTGCCCGAATGGGTTACGAAGATAGAGGAAGCTTGCCGATCTGAAATCAGAAAACCGGGAATAACGCTGGTACTGACCAAGCAGTTCATGGGCGCGGACGAATTAGTGTCCTTTCTTTCCTCCAACACGATTAATGCGTTCCTGTATGACCATGAAGGAAAGGGCATTTCGAGCTGCACGGATTACGCCCTGGCCGCGGGCCGGCCGATTGCCATAAGCCGGTCCGGGATGTTCCGCCATCTCTTACCGGTCAATCCGTCGATTTGCGTCGAGGATCTTTCGCTCATGCAGATCGCGGAAAACGGGTTCGCGCCGCTCCTCCCGCTGCAGCGTTACTATCGCCGGGATCGGTCGGGTACAGTCTGGGCGCGTGCTATTGAGGAAGCGCTGAATCGGCGCGCCTTCAGTCTTGCCGTGCCCGATGGAAGGGGTTTCAACAAAATTCTCGACGATCGCTCGCGGGCTGCGTACCGGGAAACGATTCGGGACCTGGAAAAGCGGGCCCCCGAACTCATCAAGAGAAAGATCCCGCAGGCCAATATCCAGCAGGCATTCGCGCTGGACGCCGTCGAGCGGTTTGCCCGTGAGAAGCCGGGCGCGCGAATCCTGGCGGTCGGCGCGGCGGAAGATACCGCTGTCGAGGTCCTGTGCGCCAAGGGTTACCGGGTAGACGCCATCGACCCGGGCATCAACGTGGACCTCAGCGATTTTTACCTCTCTATGGAGGGTGTACCCGAAAGCTACGACATCATCTTGTGCGTGTCGGTGCTCGAGCACGTGCAGGATGACGAGCTGTTTGTGCGACACGTCGCCGAGCTGCTGGCCCCAGGCGGCATTGCGGTATTTACGGTCGACTTCCGGGACGATTATGTCGAAGGCACGCCCAGGCCCTCGGTGGATTTCCGCCTGTACTCGTCGCGGGATCTTCTCGAGCGGTTGATGCCGCTCATCCTGGACTGCGCCCTGGTAGACAGGCCGTTGTGGCGCGACGGCGCCCCGGAGTTCGAGCACGATGGCGCGATATATAACTTCGCCACCTGGGTGTTCCGCAAGCTTCCCGCGCCGTGGCGCCAATATCGTGGCGAGCGGTTCGTAAACGCGCGAACTACGCCCTGGAAAAATCAGTTGGTGGTTGAGTTTCCCAAGGGGATTTCAGCGCAAACAAAAAGCAACACGTTTTTTCCGGAGTATCCGCCACGCTACGGCAGCGTCCGGCTGCTGACGGACATCGTTACCGCTCAGGAACAGCGGCTGTCGCAACAGGAGCAGCAGCTGGCGCAGCAGGACCAGGCGCTTGTCGAGCGTCAGCGGCAGCAAGAGTCACTGCGTGTCCACTTGGATAAGGCAACCGGCGCAATTGAAAGTGTACGCGTGCAATTGACCCAGGGGCTTCCATCTGTCGGCCACTCGCAGGAAGCGGGGCCGGGCAAAACGCCGAGGGAGCTGCTGAGCTTGCACGGGCGGGAATTTGTCGAGAACACTTATCGGACCCTGCTGGGCCGGATGCCGGATCAGAGCGGGCTCGAATTTCATGTCGAGTCGCTCAGGCGGGGCGCAAGCAGACTCAATCTTATCAAGGGCATTCGTTATTCACCCGAAGGTAGAAGTGCGGGGGTAGACGTGGGGAGCATCGGATTCGAGCTCTTCCTTGCGCGGCTTTACGCGCTGCCTCTTCTCTTTGGCCGCCTGATCAGGGAAGTGGCCGGGCTGGTCGGGCTGGCCGGCGAAACCACGTCACGTCGCGCGAGAGAAATCGAGGCAATCGAGGAATTGAATCGGAACAGGACGGAGAGAAAGAATCTTCATGACAAACTGATCCGCGTGGAGGGGGAGATTGTGCGGTATCAGCGCAACCTCTCCGCCAGCGAGCTGCGAGACGGGCACCGCCAGGCAAGTACTCCCGCTTCGATCCAATCGCCTTTGCCTACGCACAATTCGTCGGACCAGCCTCTCCTGTCCTTGTGCATCACAACCTATAACCGGTCTCCATGGCTGCAGCGCAGCCTCGACAACATACTGCCGCAGCTCAGCGATCTGCAGCATCTGGTCGAGCTCGTGGTTTGCGACAACGCTTCAACAGACGGCACCGAGAGGCTCATGGGAGAATACCGGGGACACCCCGTCATCCGGTATTACCGAAATCGCGCCAATGTCGGGATGTTGGGGAATCTGGGAGTGACCGCGGACCATGCTCGGGGCAAGTTCGTCTGGATATTGGGCGATGACGATATTCTGCTGAACGGAGTGGTCGGCCCCCTGCTCAAGGCCATTGTCGCGTTCTCGGACATCGAGTTGGCCTACATGAATTACTCCTACACTCACGTCGCCGACCCGGCGGCGATGAGTCACGATGAACTGTTGAAAACTCAAGCCCCGATCAGCCAGCCGTCACCGGATCGATATGTGACCCATTTGCGTGAAATCGCTGGGAATACCGAGAATTTTTTCACCGCAATCTATTGCTGCGTATTTCGGGCCGACCACGCAAAGGCTTGCTTCAACCAGGATACGCGCGGGCGGCCATTCAGCTCGCTCCTCACCTGCGTGCCAACTACTCATTACGTTCTGAACAACCTGCTCGACCGGCCTGCATTTTGGCTTGGGAGCCCGGCCGTTCTCGTGAATATGAACGTATCGTGGCTCAAGTATGCCGATTTGTGGCTGTTGGAGCGCTTCCCCGAAATGTACGAGCGATTTCAGAAGGAAGGGGTCGCGCCCGTCCAGATCGACCGGTACCGGAAGAACAGCCTGCCGGGCATCATGCACTACCTGGAGAGCTACGTCGCGCAGAATTCCGGGAACCTGGACATCATCGACCTCGCGTGCCTGTTCCGGACGTATCGGCATCTTGATGAATTCCAGGCGCTGCTGCCGGAGATCAAGCGAATTATTCGCACCAAGCCCGATTTCGCCGCCAGGGTGAAATTTGATGCCCTTGAGGATTAGGGCAGGGAGACTGTCTCTTGCTCATGCTCCTTCTTGATTGGGCAGGGTACTGTCTATGAAAAAAATTCTGTATGGCGATCTTGCAGGTTTCAACGGTGAAGAATTCATTGAAAACTGCTATTTGCGACTGCTGCACAGGCAGGTTGATCCGACCGGGAAATCCTATTTTTCGTCCAGGCTCGAGGCGGGTGAAGACAAAGCAATAATTATCGGAGCCCTCCTTCGGAGTGACGAAGGACGCCAGGCTGGAGAACAGGTAAGCGGTCTTTGGACACGCTACGTTCTGAGAAGACTGGAAAGATTGCCGATATTCGGCTCTCGCTTTGCAAGACAGTCGATCGAAGTGGACCGGGCGCTGAGGGCAATCGACAATCAACTGCATCGCCTCATTGAGGCGAGCGCTGCGCCGGCAGCAAGCGCGCGAGCAGTGCCACCACGCCCGCAACTGGCTCTCCCTGTCTCTCCTTCACCTCAACTCCAGTCGTTCCAGCCCCCCCCCGTCGTCGCGGCGGTAAAACCGGGGCGTCCTTCCATATTTCTGGTTGTCGATTCAACAGGCAGTCCTGTCACGGAGGGGGGGGGTGTCCCGGGCCGTATTGGGAGGGCCTTTGTGGAGCAAGGCGAATCCGTGTTCTTCGTGCGTTGGAACACCGAGACCCGGAATTTCCAGCTGGTTACCAGGCATGACCTGGATGGCCTAGAACTGGTGGCGAGTATGGGTGAGCAGGCAGCGATCCACCCCGTAAGCAGCGAAATTCGGATTGTCATCGAAACGTCCTCCTGTGGCGCGGACGATTGGCTTCTCGTGCCTGAGACGGTAAGGGTCGCCCCAGACAAGGCTCAACTGGTCGAGATGGACATGATCATAGAGGCGAAGCGGCTCGGGCTGCGGTCCGCGTTCATTTTTCATGGCGCCGAACCGTTACGGTCGAGGAAGCATTCCGGCCGCGACGCCGATGCTCATGAACAGCACATGCAAGCGTTGCTGCTGGCCGACGCGGTCATGCCGGTCTCGATCCTCGCCGCTAATGACCTGAAAGCGTTTTTTGTGCAACACCAAAAGGCCGATTCGGTGCCATTGATATGGGAAATCCCCATGCCAGCGCAAATTCAAGGCGGCGCGACGAGTCCGTGGTCGAATTATGTCGCGCACATTCGAAGTTCGTTGACCGACGCCGCAGAAAAGACGCATCGACTTGCGTCGCTCTATTATTGGATCGATCCAGCCGCGCCGCCGGATGCGGCCAGGTACGAATTCGCGCGGCGGCTAGCCGGCGCCTTGACGGAGCGCGAGATCGCCCTCATACCGGTCGCTTGGGACGCTGGCGATAAGCGGCTTGTCTCTGTCGAAGGTCGGTGTCCCGTTCACTGGGCACAAGCTTGTGCGCCCGGCTCGTGGGCAGGATGGATTGAGCCGGGACAAGCGGATGCACCTCAATGGGTGTTTTGTCCCGAAGGGGCTCAAGGCGGACCGCTGGCGGACGTGGCGGATTTCGCGAGGACCCGGCGTCTGCGCACCTCGGTAGTTCTGCACGACTCGACCGTTTCCTCGGCACACGAGCGGATTTTGTTCGAAGCAGTCACCAGAATCGACAAAGTGTTGGCCGTCTCGGAGCGCCGGTTTCGTGAATTCCACCGCTTCCTATTGTCCTGGCGGGGAAAGGTCCATAGCGCCGAGCACCGCTTCAAGGCGCTTGTTGCGCCTAATCAGCTGGCTCGTTCATGGCATAACTATGCACGGGAAATCGAAGTCGAATTGGCTACCGATCGTTTGACAGACGGTTTGCACCCGGTCGGGACGAAGGCGGGAGGGGACATTTACTCGACGCTGGTCAATTTGCGCCGGCGGCCCAAACTGTCGCTTTGCATCAGCACCTTCAACCGCGCCGGCTGGGTTGGGGTCAATCTCCGGAATATCTTCGCGCAGATAGCAAAGCCGCGTAACGATCTGGAAATCCTGGTGGTCGACAACGCCTCGGCCGACCATACACAGGAAGTGGTCAAGCCTTATCTGACCCGACCCGACTTCCGCTACGTCCGCAATCCGAAAAACATTGGCATGCTGGGCAATCTTGCGGTTACGGCGCAGCGGGCAAGGGGAGAATATGTCTGGATTCTGGGGGACGACGATCTCACGCGGCCCGGAGCGATCGAACGTGTGCTCCAGATCACCGGCCAGCACCCAGACATCGGGCTCATTTACCTGAATTATGGATATTCTTCGGAGGCCAATCCGGACAACGTGATCGATCTGGCTTCGTACCTCGCCTCTTATAACATCCTCGAACCGGCGGGTCCCGACGAGTTCGCCCCCGTCAAACACTTGGCGGCCAAGTGCGAGAATTTTTTTACTGCGATATATTCCCATGTATACCGCCGCGATCACGCACTGAAGGCCTACTGCCAGAATGTCAGCGGCCGGATATTTTCCACCATGCTCACCTGTGTTCCTACGGCGTATTACGTCCTGAATTACATGGCGGAGGAGCCGGCTTACTGGATTGGCGAGCCGTCGCTCGTGGTCAATTCAAACGTATCCTGGCAGGCCTACGGAGTCTTGCTAGACTTGGAGCAGCTTCCGCGCGCCTGGGATCTGGCCGAGCGCATGGGCACTGATCCCGGAGAGGTAGATCGCCGTCGGGCCAACCGCTTATGGCTGGTGGAAATGATGTGGAAAGAAATTTTCGACAACGACAAGGCCGGCAATAGCGCGTATTTTTCGGCTGCGCGCGTCTTGATGCGCCTCAAGCATCTGAAAGAAATCGACAGCCATATACCGGCGCTCATGTCCGTTTACGAACGTGCACTCAAAGCTGGTCACCCCGCGGCCGTCATGCCTGCCGAGGAATTGTTCAGCGCATTTGGTAACCCGCCGCGACCGCCTGCCGGTTCAAGCCGCAACACGTCCTGACCGCAATGACACCGACTACCCAGGGTTTCCTTCCGCACCGCCTGCCTCACATCGCCTCCAGCATCGAGGACCTGCTGTCCTTGCACGACGAGGCGTTCGTCCGTTGCGCCTACATGACGGTGCTGGGCCGCGACCCCGACCCGGACGGCCTCAGTCATTTTCTTGCTCGCATCCGAAGCGGCGAGAGCCGGCGTGCAATTCTCGCGGACATCCGTCTTTCGCCCGAGGGCCAGCAGCAGGAGAATGTGCTCCCCGGCCTCGACCAGGCAATTCGCATTTATCGTTGGCGCCGCTGGCCGCTGCTGGGCCGGATTTTCTGTTTTATCGGTGCGGGCGAGGAACGAGTCAATGTTCGGCGCCAGCTAGCAGCCATCAAAGTGCAGCTGGACGTGCTCGCCCGCGTTGTTTCTTCGGCCGGCACCGCTGGGCAGGCAGCTGTGCTGCGGGTACGCCCATACGAACAGCAGCTGCGCAGGACAACGCTGTCTAGGTTGACCTGGCAGATCAAGCGGGTTTCCGATGAAGCGGGAGCATTGTCCCTGACCCGCATAGAGATGGTGCGAGCCTTGGCCGAACTTGGCCTTGAGGTGGCGCCAAGCTTGCCCGGCACCGGGGCCGCCGCAGATGTGACCGCGCTCTTCGCGCTGCCTCCGTTGCCGGGAGGTTCGGGTGAAAGCTCCACCCTGCTGGTCGGACATGACTGGGAAGAGAGCGGCTATCCGACTGAATGGGTCAGCGGGCTCAACGACAGCCTGAGTGGGGTTGCCAGCGCCTCTAGCCACGCTGCGAAGGTTCTCATCGACCACGGCGTGGATGTTCCGGTCGCCGCCATCGGCTTGGGCGTCGATCATTGGGAGCGGGTCTTCGCCAGCCCGGATTACCGGGCGCCAGGGAAGGCTTTCCGCTTTTTGCACGTTTCATCCTGCGGTCCCGACAAAGGGATCGATGCGTTGCTGGAGTCGTTTGAGCGCGTGTTTAGCCGTGACGACGACGTATCTCTGATTTTCAAGCCGTCGGGAGCGCCTCCTCGCGAGCTTCTCACTGTGCTCGACCGGTATCGGAGCTCGAATCCGGGCTTTCCCGACGTCGTGCTGATCGAGGACGAGTTGACCGACGCCGACTTGAAGGCGCTATATGGACAATGCCACGTGTTCGTGGCTCCAAGCCGGGCGGAGGGATTCGGCCTGCCCATTGCCCAAGCGTTGCTTTCCGGCTTGCCCGTGGTAACCACCGCTTGGGGTGGCCACCGCGACTATTGTGACGAGAGGAATTCATGGCTGGTCGACTATCGTTTTCAGCTGGCCAGAACGCCTAACGACCTGATCGCTTCGGTGTGGGCTGAACCCTGGGCGCGCTCCCTGGACGACGCTTTACGAACGGCGTATCGGAGCACGCCCGCCGAGCGCTCGGCCAAGTCCTCATCCGGGCGCAAGCGGTTGATGGAGCGTTTCACCTGGAAGGACGCCGCACTCCGGCTCGTTTCCCTGGCGGAACGCGCTAAGGCCGAGATTGTGGTCGAACCGGGAAAATCCCGGGTCGGCTGGGTCACCACCTGGAACGTGAAGTGCGGCATCGCCACCCATGTCGAGCACCTGGTTGCTTCGCTTCCCGCCGATGAGTTCGTCGTGTTCGCCGCAAGACAGGAACCGCAGATTCGCCCGGACGAGCCGAATTGCGTGCGAGCCTGGAATCACGGCAAGGAAGAGAATGGTCTTGACGAAATTACGCGGGAACTGACGGCCCGTTCGGTCAGCGCGCTGGTGATTCAATTCAATTACGGCTTTTTCAATCACTCGGAATTGAACGACTTCATCGAGTCGGTCGTGGCGAAGGGCATCGTAGTCATTGTTGACCTGCACTCGACGGTCGATCCTTTCGGCGAAAGGAAGAATTTCCGGCTGACCGATTTCCTGGGGGCATTGCGCAAATGTCATCGTATCCTGGCGCACAGCCCTGTAGACATGGACCGGCTGAAGGCGCTGGGGCTGGTCGAGAACGTAATGCTGTTCCCTCATGGCGTGATGAATAAGGGGCACGAACCGACGCTGCCAGCGAAAATCGGCGCCTCTCCGATGATCGCCTCCTTCGGCTTTTGCCTTCCCAACAAAGGTCTCCCGGAACTGGTGGAGGCGGTCGGTCTGTTGAAACGGGAAGGAACGCCCGTCCGCCTGCTGATGCTCAATGCGCAGCATCCTGCGCAGGAATCTGCGGCGGAGGTGCAAAAAATAAAAGGCGCGATCGAGAAACTGGGCTTGCGCGACGAAGTCGAGTTGCGCACGGAGTATCTCGAGGACGAGGTTTGCCTGGCGCTGCTGGGCAAGGCCGATCTCGTGGTCATGGTCGCGGGGCTCTCTGCCCACATCGAGGGTGAGGAGATGAAAGTGAATGCGGACGGGTTCGCGGGTGGCGATCGCACCAGCCTCGATCTCCCGGCGCCGCAGGAACAACTGCTGCAGCGTGTTCAGGCGGCCGGCAAGCCCACCGTACTCGTACTGATGAATGGCAGCGCTCTCTCCGTGAATTGGGCGGATGAGAAAGTGCCGGCAATTCTTGAAGCGTGGTATCCAGGCGGAGAAGGCGGCACCGCAGTCGCCGAAGCATTGGCGGGAGATTTCAGTCCTGCCGGACGTTTGCCGATTACGTTCTACAAATCAGTGGACCAACTGCCGCCGTTTGAGGATTACTCGATGGCCAAGCGGACTTACCGCTACTTCGCTAGCAAGCCGTTGTATCCGTTTGGATATGGGCTGAGCTACACATCATTCACTTACAGCGGTGCGAAAGTGGATAAGGCCAGTGTGGCTGCTGATGGTAGTGTGACGATTTCGGTCGACGTCGCCAATGCCGGTGCGATGGCGGGAGATGAAGTGGTTCAGCTTTACCTCACTCACGCCGGAGTTACTGGGGCGCCGCTGCGGGCTTTACAGGTATTCCAACGCGTGCACTTGAATCGCGGTGAGAAGAAGACTGTATCGTTCACTCTTCGTGACCGCGCTCTTAGTGTGGTAGATGATGCAGGGAAGCGGCGCATTCTGCCTGGTAACGTGGATGTCTGGGTTGGAGGCGGACAACCGGTTGTGCGCTCTGGGTTGTCGAAGACCACAGGCGCTGAAACAAAATTCGCTATCACAAGCGATGCCACTTTGCCCGATTAACTGATTAGGAGCGACGGGCGTCCCTGCCCGTCCACCAATCTGGAATTTCCTCAAAGCTTCGATCTGCTGTACGCGGCAGCACGGGCGGGGACGCCCGTGCCTCCATTTAATTGTTTAATCTTCAAATCTTGGTTTTCGCTTTGCGATGTTTTCGCATGCGGTCGAGAGCTACCATGGTGCTTACCCATAGAGTTCCGGTGAGATAACCTG
>Ga0137409_10000256_pt1 | contig 56588 bp, 55 predicted proteins | sample CZODoug1_16funga_FD_122059 | JGI IMG/M metagenome (GOLD analysis project Ga0137409, IMG submission 122059) | Vadose zone soil fungal communities from Angelo Coast Range Reserve, California, USA - CZODoug1_16fungal (Hybrid Assembly) | ecosystem: Environmental > Terrestrial > Soil > Vadose zone... | reverse complement strand
GGGGAACCTCCGCCTGCAGGATCTGCTGAACCACCTTTACGTTCTGGTGCCAGTACTCGACGCCGAAAAGCATTACTGGATTGCGCAAGACGAAGTGGACAAGCTCCTGCGAAAAGGGGAGGGATGGCTCGCGACCCATCCGCACAAGGAAGCGATTGTAAAGCGCTACCTGCCGCGACAGGGGCAACTGGCTAGGGAGGCGCTTGCGCAACTGGCGGAAGGAGATAACCCAGATCCGGATGCGCGGGAAGAGGCGCGCGCGGAAGAGGAAGCAAAAATGGAGGCGCCGATTCGCCTGTGGCAGCAGCGTATGGGCGCCGTGATGGCTGTGCTGCGGTCAGTTGGGGCGCAACGTGTTCTCGATTTGGGATGCGGCGAAGGAAAGCTGCTCAAGTCTCTGTTGGAAGAGAAGGCGCTAACCGAAATTGTTGCTATGGACGTTTCGTATCGAAGCCTGGAAATTGCTAGCCGAAACCTTCGCCTCGACCGCATGCCTGCAAAACAGAGGGAACGGCTGAAGTTGATGCACGGATCGTTGATGTATCGAGACAAGCGCTTGGCGGGATACGACGCGGCGACGGTTGTGGAAGTAATTGAGCACCTGGATGCCCCGCGGCTGGCGGCGTTTGAGCGAGTGCTTTTCGAGGCGGCGCGCCCGAAGACTGTGATTGTGACCACGCCTAACGCTGAGTACAACGTGAAGTTTGACACGCTCCCCGCCGGGCAGTTTCGTCATAAGGACCACCGCTTCGAGTGGGCGCGGGAACAGTTTCAGCAGTGGTCGGAACGGATCGGTGAGCGGTTTGGATATGCCGTCCGATTTTTGCCCATCGGGGAAGAAGATTGCCAGCTTGGCGCACCGACGCAGATGGGGGTCTTCAGCCTGTGAACATCACGATGCCGGAGCTGTCTCTCGTCGTGCTGATCGGCCCGTCCGGCTGCGGGAAGTCGAGCTTTGCTCGCACGCACTTCAAGCCCACTGAAGTTCTCTCTTCTGACTACTGCCGTGGTTTGGTTTCGGACAACGAGAACGATCAGGCGGCGACCGGTGACGCGTTCGATGTGCTGCACTACGTGGCGCGCAAGAGGCTGGCTGCCGGGCGGTTGACAGTGGTGGATGCCACCAACGTCCAGATCGAGTCGCGCAAGCCCCTGGTGGCATTGGCGCGAGAATTCCATGTTCTGCCGGTTGCAATCGTCCTGAATCTGCCGGAGAAGCTCTGTCACGAGCGTAACCAGAACCGGCCGGAGCGGCAGTTCGGTCCTCATGTGGTGAGAAACCAGTCGCAACAACTGCGGCGCTCAATCCGAGGACTGGAACGCGAAGGGTTTCGGCACGTGTTTACCATGACGTCGCCAGAAGAGGTTGCTGGCGCGACGATTACGCGACAGCCGCTTTGGAACAATTTGAAGCAGGAACATGGGCCGTTCGATATTGTCGGCGATGTGCACGGTTGTTACGACGAGCTGATCCAGCTTCTCGTTCACCTGAGATACGAAAAGACATCTGGTGGCTTTTACAAACCACCGGAAGGGCGGAAGGCCGTTTTCCTCGGCGACTTGGTAGATCGTGGTCCGAAAATTCCGGACACTGTTTGGCTGGTAATGGAGATGGTGAAAGCTGGATACGCTCTGTGTATTCCTGGCAACCACGATATCAAGTTCATGCGGGCCGTTTGGGGGAAAAACGTTCAGGTCACGCACGGGCTGGGTGATTCGTTACAACAATTCAAGGAGCGTGATACCCACTACCACGGATTTTCTCGAATTGCAGCGGAATTCATCGATAAGTTGATCAGTCACTATGTTTTGGACGACGGCAAGCTCGTGGTCGCGCACGCCGGCATGAAAGAAGAGATGCAAGGGCGCGGATCAGGTAAGGTGCGAGAATTTGCACTTTACGGGGAAACCACTGGCGAGACCGACGAATACGGCCTCCCGGTGCGCTACAACTGGGCTGCTGAATATCGGGGCAAAGCGATGGTTGTGTACGGGCACACGCCTGTCGCGGAGCCGGAGTGGTTGAATGGCACGATCAACATTGATACGGGCTGTGTATTCGGCGGCAAGCTGACCGCACTTCGCTACCCGGAACGTGAACTGCTTTCGGTTCCCGCTCAACGCACTTACTACGCGCCGGCAAAACCCTTTCTGCCCGAAGCGGAAACGGCGCCTGCACTGACGGCGCAACAACAGCTCGATGATCTGCTCGATATAGAGGACGTGATCGGCAAGCGGATCATTCAGACGCGTCTGCAACGCAGCGTCACGATCCGCGAAGAGAATGCAACTGCGGCGTTGGAAGTGATGAGCCGCTGGGCGGCGAATCCGAAGTGGTTGATTTATCTGCCGCCCACGATGTCTCCTTGCGGAACCAGCCAAAGGGAGGGTTTGCTGGAGCATCCGGAAGAGGCATTCGCATATTTTCTTCACGAAGGTATACACAAGGTCGTTTGCGAACAGAAGCATATGGGATCGCGGGCGGTGGTAGTAGTCTGCCGCGATGCGGATGCGGCACGAAAGCGTTTCGGAGTGATGGAAGGCGAGGTGGGGGCCTGTTACACGCGAACAGGGCGGCGTTTCTTCAATGATTTGCGTCTTGAGTCAGAGTTTCTCGAACGGATCCGCAGGGCAGTGGGTTTGGCTGGCATCTGGGAGAGGCTGAAGACGGACTGGGTATGCCTGGACTGCGAGTTAATGCCGTGGTCGGCGAAGGCGCAGGAATTGTTGCGCCAACAGTACGCGCCAACTGGAGCGGCAGCGCGAGCGGCGCTTCCGGCTGCGCTTGCGGCGCTGACGGCGCACGCCGGCAGTCCTGAGGTTGCAGGGCTCTTGGAGAAATATCGCGAGCGAAAAGACGCCGCAGATCTTTACGTCGAGGCATACCGCCGTTATTGCTGGACCGTGAATTCGCTCCGCGATCTGAAGTTGGCGCCGTTCCATATTCTTGCCAGCGAGGGAACGGTTCACAGCGCCAAAGACCACGTGTGGCACATGGAGACCCTTGCCAGTATTTGCCGAGTAGATCCCGAACTCTTGCTGGCGACTCCTTTTCTGACTGTAGACCTTACTCAGCCCGCGGATCAGGAGCGGGGCATCGCATGGTGGGAGGACTTAACCGCAGCGGGCGGTGAGGGCATGGTAGTGAAGCCGCTGGAATTCGTAAGCAAGGGGCGGAAAGGGTTGGTACAGCCTGCCGTAAAAGTCCGTGGCCGCGAATACCTGAGAATCATCTACGGGCCCGAGTACACTCTGCCGGAGAACTTGAGCCGGCTCAGAAGCCGAGGCCTAGGTGGCAAGCGCTCGCTGGCTCTTCGGGAGTTTGCTCTAGGAATGGAATCGCTGGAACGCCTTATCCACAAGGAGCCCTTGCGGCGCGTTCACGAGTGTGTGTTCGGAGTGCTTGCACTTGAGAGCGAACCGGTGGATCCAAGGTTGTAAGGCCCGATTGCGCCACTTTCTGGTTGATGTCCATCCGCTGACTACATCGCCGCCACGCGCTTGCGGTAGACATCCTGAGTCATCCGCCCGATGTCCCAGAGCAGTTGGAGTACGGTGATGGCACAGATAAATAGCAGCATCCGGTAGATCCCCTGGTTGATTGTGCTCAGGGTCTCGCCATAACGGGCCTGGTCCACTGCGGGGTGCTTGAGCAGGACCCAGGCATGATCAGGGACGGTGAACAGCGACAGCAGTGGAATGATGCCGAGGAGCTTCATGGCAATCTGCTGCCAGGGCGGCGGCTGTTGCCATGATCCGCGCCACAGATCCAGGCATCGCCACGTCAACTGGAGCGCATTCAACGCGACCACGCACCAATAAAACAGGGCCCAGACGCGGGACAACGCGAACGGCGAAACATGCAGGTAGGCGGCGCCAGGTCCCAGCAGGACGGCCGGATGCTGGGGGATCAGTAAGAGCCATGCGAGAAGGAGAGCGCCAAAGATTACTTCCGCAGCCGCGTGAGCAAAGGTGCGCTGCTTCATTCCGGGAACACCTTGCTTCTCGAGTGGGGGCAGGCTGCCAGGGGACCAGTCTGGAGAATATCCAGCGGAGGAGGAGCCAGGCGCCAAGGGCCATTTCGTGGGGTAATGGGTGACAACGAACTCAAGTCCCGCAAAGGCGAGAGTGACCCAAGCGGCCGTCGTCATGAAAATGGCGGGCAGGCGAAGCACCGCATCCAGTACTGCGGTCGCGGAGGGCACCTCCGCGGAGAATATCTGTACCACGCTCACGATGGAATAGATGGCGAAGGTCCAGAGAAATGCCGTCCGCAGCACGAACCAATAGGTGGGGAAAACGGCAGGTCCGATCAGATACTGCTGCGATTGATAGCGCGCTGCCACCTGCATCGGCGGTCCGATTTGCTTAAGCCAGGCTTCCGCTTCGGAAGTGGTGAGCGGCCGGCCCAGCTCGGCCTCTTTGTCCTCAAGCTGCGCCTCCAGGTTGGCGCGGAGTTCGGCGAGGATGTCGTCCTGCCCCTTCCAAGGCAGGTGCTTTTTCACGGCTTGCAGATAACGATCGAGAAGTTCCATGGTTGGTCTCCTAGCTGTGTTCTCTTGCGTCCTTAAAGGATGCCGTTGATAGCGGCATTGATGTCGTGCCACTCCTTGAGCAACTGACTGAAGATCTGTTCGCCGGTATTGGAGAGGCGATAGAAGCGCTTTTGGCGCTTGTCCTCTTCGCGCCATTCGCTGGTCAGTAATCCCTGGGATTCGAGGCGGCGCAACAGAGAGTAGAGTGTGCTTTCGTCGATGACCAGACCGCGGTCGGCTAGGGACTTGCGCAGCGTGTAGCCGTAATACTCGTGGCGAAGTTGCGCCAGAACTGCCAGGGTGAGGCAGCCGCGCCGGAGTTCCAGGCGAAGATTCTCGAAGAGGCTGTCGGCTAGGGTCATCCTGTCTCCCATACACTGTGTGGCAGACAGTGTATGGCAATCACTGTATTGCAGGCAGGATATCGCGTCAAGCATTTTTTGAAGGTTTCTTCTAGAGCGGATCGTTAGCCTTGGTCGGAGGAACTGCCGTGGGTAGCTCCCGCTACATCCGCCGCCCGAGCCCGTTGGCGCGACGGCTCGGTCATCCGATATAGATGATGCACCGGCCCGTGGCCCTTGCCTAAAGGGTGGGCGTTCGCAATGGCTGCCGCCACATAGGCTTTTGTCAGTAAGACGGCTTCCGGTAGACTCCGTCCGTGCGCCAGGTGGCAGGCCAGAGCCGTGGCAAAGGCGCAGCCGGTCCCGTGTGTAGAAGTCGTAGCCAAACGGGGGGACTGAAAGACCTCAAACTCAAACGTCCCAGCGGGAGTCGTGAACCCCAAAACGTCGATGGCGCGGTCGAGATGGCCCCCTGTTACTACGACATTGGGAACTCCCAGACCATGCAAATGCTGCGCCGCCGCTCGCATTTCCGCTGGGTTTGTGACGCTGAGTCCGGTCAAATAAGCCGCCTCGTCAATATTCGGCGAGACTGCCGTGGCCAGCGGCAGCAGGCGCTCTAATAAGATAGCCGCCCCTTTGGGCTCCAAAAGCTCCGCCCCGGACGTAGATCGCAGCACGGGATCCAGGACAACGTTCGGCAGCCTCTGTTCCTCCAAGAACCTAGCGACTACGGCGGCTACCTTATAGTCCGCGAGCATGCCGATATGCACGGCCGCAATCGTGATATCCCGGGCCAGCTCTTCCAGCGTCTCTGCTACCAAGTCCGCTGGAACCGCTTCGGTCCTCCGGACGCCGCTGGTCGATTGGACTGTTAGGGCCGTTATGCAGGCGACGCCATAACAACTTTGCGCCGCGATCGTCTTAATATCCGCCGTGACTCCGGCCCCGGAAGAGGGGTCGAATCCGGCGATCGTCAGCACAACGGGAGGTGACGGTGCTGGGTTGGGCGGCATGATTCTCAGAGCCTACGGATGACTCTACCTGAAATTCCACCATCGGCAAGAGACTTGCTAGGCAGGGGTGAGCCGAGGAACAGGGAGGGTACAGAGGTACCCATCCATAGAATTCGAGCCCGCCCATCAGTACTCACTAGTAACCACCAGAGCGGTGGAAAACGGGGTCAAGTTGCTGATTCGACTCCTGTTATGCCAGTGCATGGGCATAAGAGTATTGTAATCATATAGATACCGCTTAGAGTGCAGGTTTTACAAGACGTATAATTCGCAGCTAACAGCAATCATATAAGTATTATAGGTACATTATATAAAGTAAAACATTAAGTAACATATTACTGATCATTGAAAAGTAATGCGTACAGCCATTACGATCTAGCCTTGACTTCGCTCGCGCAACCCCTTTACCATTTGAGAATACTAAGCAAACAACCAGTCGGGACACGCAGTCGACTGCTGACTTTAGAACGACTGAGGTGAGTGCATGAAGAGACTTATCGCTTACGGACTGGCCCTGTTCTTAGGATTGACCAGCCTGGGAGCCACGCGCGGCCCGGATTTATCGGAAGCCAGCATTACGAAAGACAAGCTGAACCTGCTGCCGAAACAGACCCTGGCCGGGAGCCGGGGCATGTCTGGCCGTAACGGCCATCCTTATCAGGTTGGCACCGCCAGTTGGTACGGGGACTACTTTCAGGGCAAGACCACAGCGAGCGGTGAGCCCTACGATATGAATGATCTGACGGCGGCACATCCTTCGCTGCCTTTAGGCACTAGGATTCGGGTTACCAACCTGCGCAATGGCCGGGCGGTCATCCTGCGGGTAAACGACCGTGGTCCGGTGGTGGATGGAAGGATCATTGATGTTTCCTATGGCGCGGCCCAGATTCTGGGCATGGGCGGGACGGGAATTCAGCGCGTACGTCTGGACTTGGCTCCGGAGCGGCGGACGAAGGAAGCTCAGGCGGCCATCCAGCATGCGACCATCAGTCCGGCGCTACAGCGGCAGATCCTGGCGCGCAGCCTGAGGACGGCGCAGAAGCCGACTCCACAGACTGAAACGTTGGCTATGCTGCAACCGTAGTATTTCGGCCGTAGCTTTCACAGCCAGCAACTCATTACAATTTGGATATGCCGGAAACGCTTCCCGCAAGTGAGCGGCGCGGTGTGGATGGGCTGAGCAAGGATCAGCTCATCATTGCCCTGGACGTACCGACGGCGGCGGAGGCTCGGAAACTGGTCGCCGCTGTGGGCGATGCCGGTGTTTTCTACAAGGTAGGGAAGCAGCTTTTCACGGCCGAGGGGCCGCAGGTGGTGCGCGAGTTGACCGCTGCCGGCAAGAAGGTCTTCCTCGATCTGAAGTACCACGACATCCCCAGCACGGTTGCCGGCGCGGTCGGCGAAGCCGCCAAGCTCGGAGTGGATATGGTGACGGTCCACGCCTCGGGCGGCGGCAAGATGCTGCGTGCAGCGGTGGAGGCGGCGAAGGCGCGTCCCGGGATGGCGGTGTTGGCGGTAACGGTGCTGACGAGTTTTGAGGACGACGACCTGGATAAGATTGGGGTTCGTGGGCATGTTCTGGATCAAGTAATGCGGCTGGCGGCGATTGCGCTGGCCGATGGCTGCCAAGGGTTGGTCGCGTCGGCGCGCGAGGCGCGGCAATTGCGGGCTGAGTTTGGAAATGAGTTTTTGCTTGTGACTCCGGGCGTGCGGCCTGCTGGTGCTGCCGTCGGAGATCAGGCGCGCGTGGTGACGCCGGAAGAGGCCTTTGCTGCCGGGGCGTCGCATATCGTTGTAGGGCGCCCGATTACTGGAGCTAGCGATCCGGCAGCGGCGGTGCGCGGGATTATGTCGGGGACTGAGTAAGCTGCGCCCGAGTGGAATTTCATTTTCCGAATGCCTGGAAGTTTTCCGCATTACGCCAATCCTGCAGATTCTTGTTGACTTTTCTGGAACCCAGAGTTAAGTTGTTGGCCTTCCCTCCTTTTGGTTCAGCCTATACTCCGTTGCGTTCTGGAGACGTAGGCAAAAATCGGTTCCAAGTCCGTAAAAGCATGATTAAGAGGTCGAGGTGATTCTCGTCGTCGGCCTTGCGCCGCGGGCAATGCCAGGCACAATTCGCTCAGGAGGAAGTCCATGCCAGCAAAGAAAGTGAGTCTCAAAAAAGCAGCCAAGAAAAAGCGGCGTCGGCCGCCCCCCCCGGTCTCAGGGAATGTTGCGTGTTGGGAAGATGACCCTGGGGATCCTCAGTCCGTACCGGTCCTCGTGACCATTACGGTGCCGGTTCCGGAACAGGCGGCCGCTCCACTACCCTTCAAACTGAAGGGCCCAGCGCAGGCCCCGCAAGTCTACAACGTTGGCTCGCCGGGGTTTCTTTATTACGCAGCGGCTTCCGCGCTGCGCCGTACGGCCAATTTTTGGGGAAGTATTGTGGCGCCGAAGACCCAATGGGAGGTCGGCGCAACCCTGCCCGTCGACGTCGACAGCGGCGTGGATTTGAACGCCTTCTATACACGGGGTGGTGGCGGCGACACTCCCGGCCTCCACTTCTTCCATGATTCCGTCAATGGGCGCGTGTTCTATTCCGGGGAGAGCCCGGATGTGGCCTGCCACGAAATGGGCCACGCCGTACTGGATGCCATACGGCCCGAGTTGTTCGATGCACAGTTCATTGAGGCGGCGGCGTTCCATGAATCGTTTGGCGACATGAGCGCGATCCTGTCCGGGCTGCAAGTGCCGTCGTTGCGACAGACCGTGCTCACCGATACCGGAGGCAAGATCAACCGGGCATCGCGCCTGTCGCGCCTGGCGGAGCAGTTGGGGGCTGCGATTCGGGTCGGCCATCCCGATGCTGTCGATGACGACTGCCTGCGCAACGCCAGCAACTCCTTCTTCTACAGCGATCCCCAGGCACTGCCCCCCAGCGCCCCGGCATCGCAACTGTCGTCCGAACCACATTCGTTCTCACGAGTGTTTACCGGCGCTTTCCTGGACGCACTGGCGGGCATAGTCGCGACCTTGTCATCGTCTCCGACGGCCGATACCCTGGCGTCGGCGTCGGTGGATGCCGGCAACATCCTGGTGGGAGGGATTCTGGCTGCACCGGCGGTGCCGGACTACTTCACGCAGGTGGCCGCGCAGATGATTCAGTTTGCCGAACAGGCTCCTTACAACGGAAAGTATCGGGATGCGATGAAGAGCGCGTTTATCCGCAAGGGGATTCTCTCGTTGCAATCAGCCACGAATCTGTCCGTTCAGCGGAAAGGCGGGCGGGCGGGTGCGGCACGGGAAAACTTTGCCACGAAGTCATTAGCCACGAAGTCAGGGGCGCTAGGAGTGGCATCGATTCCGGCGGCGCAATTTGGGTTAAAGCAAAATACACTGGTCGTTCATGCCATTCCCGATCCCAAGAGGTATGCGGTTACGGCGTCGTCGATTGTGCAGGGACCTCTCCAGCCGCGATCGGCGCAGAGCGCGGCGGAGATCTATACGGAAGACATCTTCAAGAGGGGGCACGTGGAGGTGGGAACACACGCGCATCCGGAGAATGGGACGAAGCATGCCTTCAACTTTAAGACCCACATGGTGACCGAGAAGAATGGGGAACTGCATTTGCAGCGCCTTACCTTCGACTGCGGTTTTGGCAACTGGGCTCGGAGCTGAGGAGGCAATTTCTTCGGTTTGACCGAGCTGGGGACTTAGGCTAGGCTCGTGGGCATAGGAGTAACCTATGCCCGCGAGCCAGCGAAAAGTGACCAAGAAGAGGAAATCCGCGGCTGTTCAACCTGTCGCCAAAGAAGCCACAAACGCCGCCGCGCTGGTCGAAGCGGCGCAGAGCCGGTATGTCGCGGATGTGCGCACGCGCCAAGAGTCGGCCCCACTCAAAGACGGCAAGCTGCCCCTTGGCAAGACACACATCGAGAGGGGAAAAGGTCTCCCGCCGAAAAGAGCCCGCTATACGCTGACCGGCTAGGAACTCGAGGCAGAGCCGCGCCTGAGACTTCCGTCGGATGGCTGGAGTGGCGTTACCGCGCTGCCTGGGTTGTTCCTAACATGGTACATAATTTACCGATCCCGGTAAAGTTGAAAAGTGGCGGACTGCCTTTTGGCTATTCCGGTTTCTTGTCGGGCGGACGCGGAGCGCCCATGCCATGGTCGGGCATGCCGGGGCCCATCGAATCCATGTGCTGGAGCATGTTCTCCATATGGGACAGCATGACTTCCCAAAGGTCGACGTTGCTTTGCCAGCGGGCTTTCTCGGCGGAATCGGTGATCTGGGGGAGGTTGGCCTTGATCGTCGCCAGGGAGAGTTTCATCTTTTCGATGTCGGCCTTCATGGTTTCCATTTCGTGCTGGTGCATGGCCATCATGTGGGCGTGCATGTCGGCCATCATCTTTGAGTGGGGGTCGGCGTGCGGACTGGGGAGTGGCGCGGCCTGTGGGGAGGCGTCTTGAGCGTGAAGCAGGGGTGTTAGGGCGACGGTCAGGACTAGAAGAAGGCTCATGCGGATCATGATTGCTCCTTTGGAAGGGTGCTGCGTAGAGTATAAATCGCTCTGGGGCGGATTTCGGCGATGGGGCACACAGAGGCGGACGTTGCCAAGGGAGCTGCTGTTTACAGCCGGGCGGCGCTCATGGCCTACGATGCCTTTGTGCTGGGGCTTTCCAATAGCCTTGCCTGGAAGTGTCCGTCGCGCGTGCTGGTTGAGTTCTATAATCAGAATGTATCTGCGGACCATCTCGATATTGGCGTGGGTACCGGGTATTTCCTGGACAGGTGCAAGTTTCCCGTAGCGTCCCCGAGGTTGACGCTAGTCGACCTGAATCCGAACTGCCTAAGGGTTACGGAGAAGCGGCTGCGGCGGCATCATCCCTCTTATGATTTGGCCGGATGCCATTTGGCGAATGTGTTGGAGCCGGGCGAGTTGGGCGAGGCGATGTTTAGTTCGATTGGCGTGAACTACTTACTGCATTGCCTGCCGGGGACGATGACTACGAAGAGCGCGGTATTTGCGAATCTGAGGCCGTGGCTGCGACCGGATGGAGTGTTGTTTGGCGCAACCATTCTGGGCTCTGGCGTGAACCATGGGTTTCTGGCCCGAAAGCTGATGGACATTTACAACGCGAAGGGCATCTTCAGCAACCGGTCGGATTCGATGGAGGGGTTGCAGAATGAACTGGAGAAGCATTTTGAGGAGTCATCTGTGCGGGTTGTCGGAAGTGTAGCGTTGTTTACGGCCAGAGGCGTTAAGCCCGCGTAAAATATCGGCAGCATCGCCATCCCACCCTTGCAGAGAACGCAAGGGTGGGGGGCCCATCTGTCCCGGGATGGGCGAGAAAAGCCAAGACTCAGAATTCAAGACTAAAACGAGGCGAAGATGAAATTCATTCTAACGATTGCTTGTTCCATTCTGATCCTGTCATCCATCATGCTGGCAGAGGGCGGCACACAAACTTTTGCCACGTCGGCGGGGCCTGTGCTGATTACGCCGCTGAATCATGCGAGTACGCGCATCGAGGCGGGCGGGAAGGTCATCTACCTGGATCCGGTTAAGCCCGTAGATTTTTCGAAGGCGCCGAAGGCCGACTTGATTCTGATTACCGACATTCACGGGGATCACATGGATCCAGGCTCGGTGGCGGCGGTGAGCAAGACGGGGACGGAGATTATTTCGTCGGCTGCAGTGGCTAAGACTGTGACAGCGGCCAAACCGCTCGCAAACGGCGAAAGCACGAGCTGGAACGGTTGGACGATTGAGGCGATTCCCGCTTACAACCTGACGCGCGGGCCGGAACCGGGAAAGCTCTTTCACGAGAAGGGGCGCGGCAATGGCTACGTGCTGACCTACGGCGGCAAACGTTTCTACTTTTCGGGGGACACCGAGGGCGTGCCGGAAATGCGTGCGCTAAAGAACATTGATGTGGCGTTCGTGTGCATGAATCTGCCCTACACGATGCCTCCGGAGGAAGCGGCGGACGCGGTGAAGGCATTTCATCCGAAGATTGTGATTCCTTACCACTATCGCGGGTCGGATCTGGGTGTGTTCCAGAAACGCTTAGAAGGAACGGGGATCGAGGTGCGGTTGCTGGAGTGGTATCCGAAATAGGTTTGCGGCCGAAACTGTTGCCCGGAGTCGCAAGTTGATTATTCTGACGGCGTACTTGCTCATGTTCGCGATCCTGCTCCTGCTGGGCGGGCCGCGACTGGTGAAAAAGTTTCTGCGCGGAAAGTTTTTGGGAGCGACCACTTACGTGGTCTTGGCCATTGACGGCAAAACTGTGGCCTATAAGAATCCCAGGGGTCACGTGGGTCACGAAGATCAGCCACTGCTTCTGTTTCCGTACGAGTTATTCCATTCGGGTCAATTTTGGGAGTACTACAACGTATGCTGGTTCGAATATGGGGGACTCTTCCGCTGCGGGCACAAGACTCACCTTGCGCCGGAGGACGTGCAGGGCTGCGCGGTAGCAAAAAAGATTGACGGCTATGTGATTGGCAAGGTCTTGGAGGAGCAGTGAATGGCTTCGAACATCGTAAAGCTGTGTAAAAGCGGGAGACTTTGGGGGCCAGAGAGGGTTAGCTTCAGTAGCATCGCTCCGAAATCCTACTTTCTTTGCGGGGCGCGCGAATCGTGTCCGCTGGTTGGGCAGGATTCTTGGAGGGACCTATGAAAAAGCTCTTCTGGTTGGTGGCAGCAGTGGTGTTGTTTTCTCTTCCGGCCGTGGCGCAACGCGGCGGCGGGTACGCGAAAGGACGTAACTCAGTTGGAGGCGGTCATATTCCAGCGCATGGTCCGGCTGCCGTGCGGAAGCCGCAGCCGGCGCCTCGGGAGGCGCATGGGTATCAAGATCGAGGCGGGCACCCGGAGGCCCCGCACGTTCATGGCGACGGTAAATGGATTGGCCACACTACTGGGCGCGATGACGACCATTACCGTGTTGAGCATCCTTGGGAGCATGGGCGCTTCACCGGCGGCTTTGGCAGGGGACATGTGTGGCGCATCGAAGGCGGGAACCGCGAGCGCTTCTGGTTTCATGGGTTTTATTTCACCGTTGCACCCTACGACTTTGGCTTCTGCAACGATTGGCGCTGGGATGCGGACCAGGTGGTGATCTACGAAGATCCGGATCACGTGGGCTGGTACCTTGCTTACAACGTGCGCCTAGGGACGTATGTCCACGTGATGTATACCCAATAGACGGCGTCGTTTAGTCGCGCCGCTGGTGTTGCGTTCCTGATACGAGAGCCGGTGAACCTTGGCTGGCAATAGAGAGCCCTTGTTTCCTTTGACAAGGGCTCTGCTGTTTGGGACGATGCCGGATCTCCTATTGCATCGGGGAAAACCTGTGGGAGTTTTGAGAGGGAAGTCATGAAGAAGATGATTGCGGTTTGCATTGTGTCGGTGAGTCTGGCGTTTGTGGGCGGGATGGCCGTTGCGGAGAAAGTTCGCGACTGGCACGACCTGGAAGCGGTGCACGATCATGTGAAAGAAGCGATCCATGAGATGGAGGTGGCGCGCGCTGCGAACCACTATGACATGAAGGGGCACGGCGCGAAGGCCGAAGAGCATCTGAAGATGGCGGAGCATGAACTGAGCGAAGCGATTGAAGCGGCGAAAGCAGCGAAGTAGAGCAGGATTTTCAGGATTGACGAACGGGGAGCCTTGTTGCGGCTCCCCGTTTTTACTGGACTCCCAACTCCGAATCAGATCATCCACAGGGGTCACTGATGGATGGCTGTTCCGATTAGGAAATTGTTGGGGTTCGTCGGGGAAACATCGACCACGTTGAAGGCGGAGCGGTCCGGAGAGACCTGGATGTTGAAGGTCCAGCCGCAGCTTGGTCCGCAGGATAGCCCAGCTACGCCGCTGCCGTTCGCGTTCAGTGTGGAGACGGTGAAGTTGTTGAGAGCGGAAACAGCGTCGCCGCAGCCTGCCGTGTGGCCGGTGTTCGTGGCATTCGTGGCAACGCCCGCCGCATTGAGCGTAAACGTGACCAGCGAAGAGCCTACGCCGCAGCCCGTGTTGCCGTAAAGTGCGAGCTGCCATTTCCCGGTGAGGTTGGTCTTGGTGACTTTAGCCGCTGTGGAATTATTGATGGCGACGCCGGCGACGAAGTTTCCCGGGTTGGCGGAAGAGACGTCGATGACGCTAAACGTGGAGCGGTCGGGTGAAACCTGGATGTTGAGGTTCCATCCGCAGCCGGAGCCACAAGACAAGCCCGCTGTGCCGCTTCCATCGGGATTCAGGGTCAGCACATTGAAGACGCCCGCGATGGTTCCGTCGGGACAGCCGCTGTTATGGCCGGTTTCGGTGGCCGTGCCGGTGCCAGCGTTGTTCAAAGTGAAGGTAACGAGCGAAGCGCCGATGCCGCAACCGGTTTGGCCGAAGAAAGTCATCTGCCAGGAGCCGGTGAGGTCGGCGATGTCCATGTGGCCGTGCGGCGAAGCCAGAATGGCAATGCCCTCGACGAAGTTGAGCGGATTCGCCGGCAACACATCGACCAGGTTGATTTTGGAACGGTCGGGCGAGACCTGAATGTTAAAGCCCCATCCGCAGCCGATACCACAGGAGAGACCGGCGGTACCGCTGCCGCTGGACGTCATGGTGGCGATGGTAAAGGTTTGAGCGGCTAGCGAAGAATCGCCGCACTGGCCGTGGGTGACGAGCGTTCCGGTGCCCACGCCGGAGGTGTTTAGGGTGACGCCGATCTGCATGGTGGCAGGGCCGCAGCCGGTGGTTCCACGCAGGGCGATGTTCCACTTACCGGCGAGGTCGGCTTTTGTGATGTTACCGATGCTGGCTGCGCTGGTTCCGCTGAGGCTAACGATTGAGGTGAAGGCGAGCACGCCGCAAGCAACCAAGCGTGCGAATACACTGAGGTTTTTCATTGGACTTCTCCTTGAATTGGTTTGCGAATCGATGGCTCGACGCGCTTGGCACGTTCAACCAGTCCGAGGGGAAACTTAGTGTAGGTGCTACTTGGACATGCGGAAAGTGGAGATGAAGTGGTTCATTGTTGGAGAAAAAAGTTTAGTGAGATGGAGATCTCAGGTGTTCTTCGTAGTTCGTGGGATACTCCAAGCTCGGGCCTGGCTCAGGAGGTGACGCGACGACGGTGGCTTACTTGGTGGCAGTTCGCCCCTCGACCAACCGCTGCACTGCGGGCGCGACCATGAGTAGGAGTTGCGATTTAGGCTTCTTGGCGTCTTCCAGCGTCGCAAGTTGAGACTGTTTCCAATCGCCTGGGGCAGGCTGGTTGTGTTCCAAATAGTCGAGGGCTTGGAGACCCGTGGTGCCGAGTTGGGCGAGCGTCGTGGAGAGCGCAGTATCCTCCTTCAATAGGAAAGAGCTTTGGAGGAGGGGTTGGAGCTTGGCATCGTTGTCGCGCCAAGTGGTCAGGCTGGCGCGGAGGTCAGCGATGGTCGTCGGCGTTGGCGAGGAGAGAAGGGAATCGACTTGAGCGCTAAAGTTGCGCGCGGCATCGCTCTCCGGCGCAACTGCATCGACTAGCCGGTTCAGCGGGGTGAGGCTAGTGGCCGGGTAGGGAGCGGTCTGTTCGCGGGTGTACTCTTTGACGGGCTCGACGACGTCGGCCAAGACTTTGAGAGCTTCAATGTCGGTGCTACCGGATAGCCGTTCCAAGTCGCGAATGTACTGGGAATTGTGGGTTAGGCCGAGCGAATCGAGTTGGGTGCTGATGACCTTAAGGCGGCGATACATGGAGCCAACGTCGCGGACTTGCCGATCGGTGACTTCCTGCGGTGACCAGAGACGTTCGGCGATGGCGGCTGTGCGGGGCCAGATGCGGGAATCCAGGTTTTCGGCTGCGACGTACTCGGTCCACATCGTGGCTTCGCCGCCGAGGACACGCTGCTTTTCTTCGGCGGTCAAAGAGGCAGCGGGGCCAGAGAGAGGATCCGCGGCGTAGTGTTGCGAAGCGGGATACATCAAGTCGATGTAGTAGCCATTGGAGAGCAGGCCGCGATAGCCTTGGCGGGCGGCATCGGCTAACGACTGCTGGCCGCGCCACGATTGGATAACGACGGACTTGGGGATTTCCGGAGCCAGGATTTCATCCCAGCCCATCATGGTTTTGCCGTGGGCGGTGACAATCTTCAGCAGGCGCTGGTTGAAATAGGCTTGCAGGCCGGCGTTGTCCTTGATCTTCTGAGATTGTTTGAATTTCTGAATGGTGGGGTTGGCGTCCCATTGCTTGCCATTCACCTCGTCGCCGCCGATGTGGAAGTACTGGTCGGGGAAGAGGGCTGCCATCTCGCCGAAGAGGGTGTCGAGAAACTTGTAGCTGCTTTCCTGCGTAATATCGATGGCGGGGTCCATGACGCCCCAGTGGCGCTCGATCTGGTACGGCCCGGGCGCGCTGGCGAGTTCGGGGTATCCGACGAACATGGCCGTGCAGTGTCCCGGGACGTCGAATTCTGGGATGACGCGGATGCCGCGGTCGTGCGCGTAGTCGATGAACTCTCGAATTTCTGACTGGGTGTAGAAGTTTCCGTCGGAGCCTTCGCTCTGGAGTTTGGGAAACTTCTTGCTCTCCACGCGGAATCCCTGATTGTCGGAAAGATGCCAGTGGAAAACGTTGAGCTGGACGGCCTCCATGCCATCGAGCGTACGGCGCAGGGAATCGAGCGGAATGAAATGGCGGCCGACGTCGACCATGAGGCCGCGCCAGGGGAAGCGGGGCTTGTCCTGAATGCTGATGAACGGGACGGCGTAACCGGTTGGAGTGGCTTGTACCAAGTGCAGAAATGTCTGGAGGCCGTGGAGGGTGCCTAGCGGTGTTTGCGCGTTGAGGGTCGCGCCTGCGGCGGTGATCTCGAGGGAGTAGGATTCGTCTTCGCCAAGTTCCTGTACGGGCTTGCTGGCGTGATCGGTGTGAACACTAAGCCCAACGCAGGCCTTCAAACAGTCCTGAGGGAATGCCATTCCCGTTTCGCGCGAAAGCGTGCGCAAAAAGCGCTGCACTGCGCCGTTGAAGCGCGGTTCTCTGTATCCCGTAAGTCCGACGGTGAAAGTCCCGTCGATGGCAAGCTGCCCCTCTCCCATTTGATAGGCCGCAGGCAGCGGCATGAGGTTGAGTTCGCGGGGAGCTGATTGCGCGTTCGCGGTAGCGGTGAGCAGGCAGCAGATCAGGAGCAGGGAACGGAGCGACATGGGTCGATAGTCCTCTTTAAAACGTTTTAATAGCTGCAGTGGATTAAGGTACCAGAGTCACTGCAGCAGCTTCCATACGAAATGGCGGGTCCGCGCACGATGATATCCTAAAGTCAGACTCTTACTCATCATTTGTGACTTCACATTCTCGATTCCACGAGGCTGTTCCTTCCATGGCTGACTCCAACATTCCTGAATCCCAAACCACAGCCGAAGCCGCATCTCACGCCGACGCCGAAGCGACCGAGTCGTTCAACGAAATCTTTTCCCAGTACGAGCGCGATGCCAAGCGCAAGAAGAAAGAAGAGGGCGGGAAGCAGATAGAAGGCACGGTGATCGCCGTCACGGCCGACTCGGTGTTGCTCGATATTGGGTTCAAGAGCGAAGGGATTCTGCCACTGACGGCGTTTGCCGCCGAGGCACCGAAGCCAGGCGACAAGATGAAGGTGTCGGTGAAGGGGCGCGATCCGGAAGGGTATTACGAGCTTTCGCGCTTCAAGGTGGAACAGCCTACCGATTGGTCGACCCTGGAGAAGGCGTTCGCCGAGCAGACCCCGATTATGGGGACGGTGACGGGGTTGATCAAGGGTGGGTTTACGGTAGACGTGGGCGTGCGCGCGTTTATGCCGGGGTCGCGGAGTGGCGTGCGGGAAGCCGGCGACATGGAGAAGTTCGTCGGACAGCAGATTCGCTGCCGCATTATCAAGCTCGATGTTGCGGACGAAGACATAGTTGTTGATCGGCGGGTGCTGGCGGAAGAAGAAGAGCGCTCGGTAAAAGACCAGCGTTTTTCGGAGATTAAAGAAGGAGACACGGTAACCGGGGCCGTGCGCAGCTTGACGGACTACGGGGCGTTTGTCGATTTGGGCGGCGTGGATGCGCTGCTGCATGTTGGGGAGATTTCCTGGGGTCGCGTCAACAAATCGGCGGATGTTCTCTCTGTGGGTCAGCAGGTGGAAGTGAAAGTCTTGAAGATTGCCACGGAGGCTGGGAAGAAGCGCATTTCCGTGGGGATGAAGCAGTTGCAGGCTCATCCGTGGGATGCCATGGCGGAGAAGTACAAGGCTGGCGAACGCGTGCGCGGCGCGGTGACGCGAGTGATGGACTTTGGGGCGTTTGTGGAGCTGGAGCCTGGGATTGAGGGGCTAATTCACGTCTCCGAAATGTCGTGGGCTAAGAAGGTTCGCAAAGCCAGCGATATGTTGAAGCCCGGAGAGACGGTGGAGGCGGTAATTCTGGGAGTGAACGCCGGCGAGCGCCGGATTTCTCTGGGGCTGAAGCAGACGCTCGGCGATCCGTGGGTCGACATGGGGCAGAAACTGAAGGCCGGTTCCGTGATTGATGGGACCGTGACCAGCCTGACGAAGTTTGGTGCGTTCGTGCAGATTACCGAAGGTGTGGAAGGGCTGATTCACATCAGCGAGTTCAGCGAGAAGCGGATCAATCATCCGTCCGAGGTGGTGCGGGTGGGGCAGTCGGTGAAGGCCCTTGTTGTTGCCGTCGAGCCGGAGAAGCGGCTCATGAAGCTGAGCATGAAGCAGCTGATTCCTACCGGGCTCGATGACTATCTGGCGGAGCACAAGGAAGGCGATGTGGTTACCGGGTTATTGACCGAGGTCGCCGGGGGAAGCGGAAGCGTGGAACTCGGGGATGGAGTACGAGCAACGTGCCGAATCGTAGCGCAGGCCGCGAAGGAAGAGCCGAAGGCCGAGGCTAAGGCAGACTTGTCGTCGCTCAGTTCGATGTTGAATGCGCGGTGGAAGGGTGGCGCGGCTAGCGAGGCGACGGCCGAACCTACGAAGGCCGGGCAGGTGCGGACTTTTAAGATTGTGAAGATTGATCTAGCTAATAAGAAGATTGAATTGGAACTGGTGTAGGTGGTTACAAGTTAGTCTTGGCGGGTATGAGTGGTTAGGGCTTCACGCAACAGCTGCGGGCGAGAGTGTTCGCACCACACAATCTTTCCGGAACTTTTTTGTGGAAATTCCATTTTTCCCCTTGCGCGTTTTTCGAAATCATGCGATTCTCTAACATCTTCTTCAGAAAGGATGCCCAATTGGCAGAACCTACAACCAAAACGCCAAGCGGACTGTGGCTGCGGAACGTCGCCGTCATTAGTCATAGGGCATCCGTCGATTGCGCCATGCGTATCCTCGGCGCCCTGTAAGGCAAACACAAGAAAACAATAGTTCGCTGGGTGGCGCAGGTAGCGGTTTCATCTCCTGACGCGAAAATACCGTTGCCGTCTATTCCCCCAGCTTTAACCCCCATGCGCGAGTCGTCGTGTGTTGGGCGTCGTGTCTTCACGCCGTTCTATGCATCTGCGCGTGTAACTTCACAGGGTCAGTGGTGAAAGGTCACGGATACTTCTCTGGCAGACAGCCTTCGGGCTGTGAGGTTCGAATCCTCGGGGCGCAAGCCCTGCCCGTGTCCGCATGTTCCCTGACCGCAGTACTTTGCAGAAGGTTTGTTGGCCGGTGGTGAAGATGAGGGTTACTTCGCCTGTCACGCGGGTGGTCGCAAGTTCGAATCTTGCCACGGGAATGTGTGCCCGTGTAGCTCAGCGGTAGAGCACCTTATACCTTTATCGCTTGTTCCCCGGCTTTGACTTGTCGCGGCTGAAGCCGCGACCTACCGTAATCGGCCAACTAAGGCCGATATTAACCTCCGGCGGATGCCGGTTAGAAAAGAATCGCAATGGGCACTCTCGGATTTCTGAAGAGCATACTGGCCGGTCAGAATCAGTTCGCGTCTGGCGGATTGCTGCTCATGGTTGTGGGCAGCATCGGCGTCTACTTGCGGGCTGTGCCAGAGAAGCTCTGGTCGTGGTTCGTTGAGCAGACCACGATGATGATTACCGTGAAGGATGATGACGCGGCCTTCGTTTGGGTCAAAGAATGGTTTCTGGAGCAGGAGTTCCTCAAGCGACTGCGCAGGGTGGATCTGGACACCACGCTCAGAGGCAACAATCGAGCCTTGGTTCCTGCTCCGGGATTGCATTGGTTTTGGTATGGAGGCAGACCGTTTCGAGTCGGGTTCTACCGCAGCGAAGATACTCGAGGTTGGACGCCGAAGCGGACCGAGACTCTGTACTTCACCACGATTGGGAGGCAACAGAGTTTTCTAAAGAAGTTTGTGGATGAGATTGTTGCCTGCCACGAAAAGAAGCTCGTCGTGCAGTCGTTCCTGTTCTCCTACGACGAATTCTGGTCGCGCGTGGAGGCATACACGCCGCGCCTTCTGGAGTCGGTCATCCTGGAGCCGGGCGAAAAGGAGCGGTTGCTGAGGGACATTGAAAAGTTTCGAGGGTCGAGGCGGCGTTACAGCCAGCTCGGCGTTCCCTACCACCGGGGATACTTGCTCTATGGGCCTCCGGGAACCGGAAAGACTTCGCTGGTATCGGCGCTGGCGGCAAGGTTTGCGATGTCGATTTATGTGGTCGATCTGAGCAACTTCAACGACCGCTCGCTGATCAACGCGATTAACGACGTGCCGCCGAACTCAGTGATCTTGTTTGAAGACATTGACTGCATGAAGAGTGGCAAGACCCGCGACAAGCTAGAGGAATGGGTCAGCAAGCCAGAGGGGGCACCGCCTGGGAAAGAAGAGCCGGATAAGTTGGGAGTGACATTGTCGGGACTACTGAACGTACTCGATGGGTTTCGCGCACCGGAGAATGTCCTGTTCGTGATGACCAGCAACAAGATCGAGGCGCTAGACCCGGCGTTGCTGCGGCCGGGACGCATCGACTTCCGCCTGTTTCTCGGCAAAGCTTCAAACCGGCAGAAAGTGGAGCTGTACCAAAGGTTCTTTCCACAGGCTTCTGACTTTGAGGCAGAGATGTTTGTGGAAGACCATCGGTCGGCGGAGACGATGGCGGAGTTCCAGGGCTTGCTACTGGTTTTGGAAGAGAAAAAGGGAAGTCATACGCCGCTATTGGAGGCACTAACGCGGTAAGGGAAAGGAGGTCGCTATGCCGTTGGTTGCCATGATTGCGCTGATCCACCTGATCACTGCGATGGCCAAGGCTCGTCTTCGACGGGCGAAAGAGAATAAGGCCAAGTCGCGATGTGTGGACTGTAACTTCGCGCACATTCAGTACGGTGCGAACGGGCGACGCGCTACCTCCTGTACTTTCAACGGTGGTGTGCGACGCGTGGCCTTGGATGTGCTCTACTGCACGGACTTTCGCGTCCGTGAAGTCGTCGTAGAAAGCCGACCCATTGGGTTTGTGCATTTGGACTGTATAGAGCCAGAACTCGTGGAAGCCGAAGTCCACACCTAACGTTGCGCCGGTGGTGAAGGCGAGGGTTACTTCTTAATCGGAAGGTCGCAAGTTCAAGTCTTGCCATGGCTGTACGCCATGTAGCTCAGCGGATAGAGCATCCGAAAGCCTTACACCTTCGTCAACGATTCCCCGGCCACGATTTCCAACAATAGACTCCGTGTGGCGACAGCCGCGCGGAGTGCAGCAGACACCACGCCCCAAGGCGTGGATGTCGATTCATAAAAGGAGGCCGCCGATGGCCCGACTCAACTTGATGAACCTGAACTCCGGGGCGCGTACCCATGAGGGCGCCCCTGCTCGCAACATCCCCGCTGAGCTGCAACTGCGGCGCTCCGTGTTGGCGTGCCTGCTTTGGGAGACGCAGTTCTACGAGGACGGAGTCGAGATCTCGGGCCGCATCGCAGAGTTGGTGCCGAAGGTTGCGGTCGAGAAGGTGGCGGCTCTTGCTGTGGAAGCGCGCGAGAAGATGAAGCTGCGTCACGCGCCGCTGTTGCTGGTACGGGAGATGGCGCGGCACAAGACGCATCGTGCGATGGTGGCGGATACGCTGCAACGCGTGATTCAGCGTGCCGATGAGCTGAGCGAGTTTGTCGCCATTTACTGGAAGGACGGGCGCGTTCCGCTCTCGGGCCAGGTGAAGAAGGGGCTGGCTGCGGCTTTCCCGAAGTTTGATGAGTACGCCCTGGCCAAATATGACCGGGGCGGGCCTATCAAGCTGCGCGATGTTTTGTTCCTGAGTCACGCGAAGCCGCGGGACGAGGCGCAGGCGGCGGTTTGGCGGAAGCTGATCTGGGGACGGCTGGCTACTCCCGATACCTGGGAAGTGGCGTTGTCGGCTTCGGGTGAGCGATCCGGCGAAAGCGGCGCCGAAAAGGGCGCCGACAAGCGCGAGGCCTGGCAAACCTTGCTGTCCGAGAACAAGCTGGGCGCGCTAGCTCTGCTTCGCAACCTGCGGAATATGCGGGAAGCTGGGGTGGACGAGGAGCTCGTTCTCCAGGCGTTGCGTTCGATGAACGCGGCACGCGTGCTTCCGTTCCGGTTTCTCGCTGCGGCGCGTTACGCTCCGCAGTGGGAAGAGGCGCTGGAGTTCGCCATGCTCAAGTGTGTTGCCGAGCAAGAAAAGTTGCCCGGCAAGACGATCGTGCTGGTGGATATCTCCGGCTCCATGACGGCTCCGCTTTCGCGGCGTTCGGAGATGTTGCGTACCGACGCGGCCTATGGTCTGGCCGTGTTGCTGCGCGAGATCGGCGAGAAGGTGGGCGTGTACAGCTTCTCGGATGAGCTGGTTGAGGTGCCGGCGCGGCGTGGTTTCGCTTTGCGCGATGCCATTGACGCGAGCCAGCGCCACAACAGCACGCAACTGGGGAAGGCGGTGGAGAGCCTGAACCAGAAGGAGAAGTACGACCGCCTGATTGTCATCACTGACGAACAGACTCACGATTCCGTGCCCGGCCCGAAAGGGAAGGGTTACGTGATCAACGTGGCGAGTTACAAGAACGGTGTTGGCTACGGCAAGTGGACGCACATCGACGGGTGGAGCGAGTCGGTGGTCGAGTACATCCGCACGCTGGAGCTGGCGCAGTAAGTAGCTTTGCGCGAGCTGTACCGTTGTGCAAAACGGAACAATGGGCGGAGCGTCTTCATCAGCGCTCCGCTCTTCGTTAGCGTGACATGCTACTCGTCGCTCGGGTCGCCGCGAATGATCCCGCGGCCATTGGTTCCAACATATGCGCGTCCAAAGATGCGCGGATCGCCGGTTAGAGGAAATACTGCGCCCCATTGATGTCGGTCGTCGTTGATGCGCTTCCAGGTTGCGCCCGCATCGGTCGAGCGGAAGATGGCAAGAAGGTCATTGACTTGGCCCGACAAATACAGCGTTGGAGAATGGCTCCAGGGGGCTGCTTTGCCGAAGCCAAGATTGAACGCTTGCTGTACGGTGCCGACATTGGTGAAGCTGGCGCCGGAGTTTGTGGAATGGAACAATCCACTTCCGGTAGCGAGCCAAAGGTCGCCTTCTGCGCCGGGGGACGAATAGAAGTTTCCGCCGGGGAGACCGGTGGCGGCAGTGGGGGCGAAGGTGACGCCTCCGTCGGTGCTCAGGAAGACGGTGCCGCTGCTTCCGTCGAACGAGTAGAACTTGAGCGGATTGACGCGGTCCGAAACTACCGGGGCATTCGCCGGCACGCCGGTTGAAGGTGTCCAGGTCGTGCCGTCGTCGGTGGAGTAGGATGCAGTGCCGCCGTTCGGTGCGAGCACCCAGTGTGTTCCGTCTGAGGAAACCGCAATCGAACGTGGTCCGCCGGCGATCCCGTTGAAGGAGGTCCAGGTCGTGCCGCCGTCCGTGGAGTAAGCGCCCGCGTCGTGACCCCAACCGGGACCGCGAACCACCAGCGATGGGTTGTTTTGGGCGAAATCGATCGAAATGGGCGTGTAGTACGGTTGGCTCATGCCTCCGGAAGGCGAGACGTTGAGATCGTCGTGCCGGAAGCCGCCGATATCTCCTAGTCCGCTGATTAAGTGTGCTCCAGCAGGCGGGCTGATCAAGGAGAGCACGGCGGTTTCTTCGATACCATCCGCGCCAACTGCCCAGTGAACCGGAAGCTTGGTATCGACACTGGTCACGTCGTGGGTCTCCCACAACGTTGCGCCCGTTCCGTAGAGGACATGGTTGGAATCGTAGGGGTCAATGGCCAGTGTTCCCAGCCACCAACCGAAAGACGCCTGCGTTGGATCGCAGGCAGTTGGTGTGCAGGCTGAAGCGTTGCTCATCGCAGTCAAATATGGCGACAGGGAATCGTCTCGCAATGAAAAATTGAAAGGCGGACCCGCTTCCGAGCCGTCGGGCTCCGAGCCCAGCGCCACCCATGTCGCTCCGCCGTCCAGACTGCGATAGACTTCGTCGCCCGGCCACCAGCGGTCGAGAGTGGAAACCATGACCGTGTTCGGATTCTGCCGGTCGACAGCGACGGCGCCGAATCCGTACCAGAGGCTGGTGGTCCACCACGGACCGACTGGTGTGATGTTGGTCCAGATGCCGGTCGTGGTGTTGTATTTCCAAACAGCGCCGTTGCCAATGCGCTGGCCGCCCATGCCATCAGCGCCGGTGCCGTCTCCGTAGGTGATGTAGAGGTTTCCGTCGGGGCCCAGCGCCTGATGCGTGGGGAAGAATCCTACCGGTTGGCCAGCGACCGGTTGCCAAGTTATGCCACTGTCGGTGCTGCTATAGAGTCCGGTCGTCGGGTCGGAGACGCCAACGTAGATTGTCTCCCGTTTAGGACGCTGGCTGGTGGGCTGGAACACAACGAAGATCACGCCAACACCGCTGGAGGGTCCGGAGACGGGGAACGAACTGACTTGGTTCCAGGTTGCGCCGAAGTCGGTGCTGGTCCAGAGGCCGTTGTTGCGCGATCCCAAGTAGAGGATGTTGTGATGCTGCGGATCCACAGCCAGACGTTCGCCGGAGTAACGTCCCGGTTCATTGGAGCCGAGTTGGATAGGCAAATCCGTGCGGGTAAAAGAAGAGCCGAAGTTGCTCGACCGCAAGATCGCTCCCTTGCCCGACCACACCTCGGTGTAGGTGCCTTGTGCGAGATACAGCCGCGACGGATCGACCGGGTCGAGGGCAATGCTTTCAGTGCCCGTCAAATTCCAATCGTTTTGGTTGAAGATGTCGGTCAAGGGAGTCCATTTCTTGGAAGATGGGTTGAAGCGATAGGCGCCACCGATGTCGGTGCGCACAAACGTTACGCCGGGAACGATGGGGTGGGGAATGATGCCGGTGATGAAGCCACCGGCCACGATTTTCACGTTTTGCCAGTGGTAGCTCGTAGATTCGGAGGACTGAGCCGGGCTGACTGCGCAGGTTTGGAGCAGGGCGAAGACTAGAAGGAAGATCGGAATCACGACCTTGGGGAGGGCAATGGAACTACGTGGTTTCATAGGGAATCTACCTCTGGCGCGGAATAGTACGCGATAAGGTAAACGTTTACAATAGGGGAATTCCTGCAGTCTGTGGAAATCTTCCAAAGTCCTATCGAGCCACATCCGATTACCCGTTGGGACGGCACTTCCTTTGCTTGTCTCGCCTCAGGTCCGACCAGGCCTTACCGCTCACCGGTTCGCAGTCGCGTTCACGAGATATTTACCTTTCCTTCACAGTCCAGTAACAGCTGGGGTTTGCAATGGTTCGGTTGTCAGACCATGTCCCCCGGAGGACTCTGCTGTGAAAAGGAATCTGCTAGTTGTTGCTGCATTGTTGTTGTGCTCGGTGTTCGCGGCCGCGCAAGACGGCCCGAAAGCCAAGCATGTGCTGTTGATTAGCGTGGATGGATTGCACGCTTTGGATGTCGCCAACTACATCAACAAGTTCCCGAAGTCAGCGCTCTCTGAGTTATCCCACCGCGGGACCACCTACACCAACGCGCGCACGCCGGCAAACTCGGATTCGTTTCCGGGACTGTTGGCGCTGGTGACGGGGGGCTCGCCCATCACGCACGGGTTTTTCTACGATGTCAGCTACGACCGCACTCTGTGGGATCCAACGAACACGACGTGCTCGGGTCCGGCCGGCAACTTGATCGCTTTTGACGAAAGCATCGATGTCTACAACTCGGCGAACGTTTCGCAGAACGTGATTGATGCGGCGAAGCTGCCCCGCGGCAAGGATTCCAACGGCAACTGCATCGCGATTTATCCTTCTGCAGCGCTGCGCTCGAATACGATTTTCGAGGTTGTCCGCGCCCACGGCGGCCACACCGCATGGGCTGACAAGCACCCGGCCTACGATCTGGTGAACGGGAACTCGCGCAGGGGAGTCGAGGATCTCTACACTCCCGAGATCACGAACGTGGGCGGGTTGGACGCCACAGTCAGCGTTGTGTGCACGGTGGAGAACGATGCCTTGAAGGTGCAGGGCATTCTGAATGAAATCGATGGCAAAAAGCATGATGGAACTCCCGGACCTGGAGTGCCTGCCGTTTTTGGCATGAACTTCCAGGCAGTGAGCGTAGGGCAGAAGCTGGAGAAGGATAACTTTGACGGAAGCTGCGCCGATGACACGACGTTCACCGGCAAGCCTGGTGGATACACCGACGGCGCTGGCACTCCGACGGCTGTTCTTGCCTATGCGTTGCAAAAAACAGATGCGGGTCTGGCGAGCATGATCGCGGAGTTGAAGGCACAAGGGATTTACGATTCCACTCTCTTCATCGTCACGTCTAAGCATGGCCAGTCGCCGATCAACCCGCTCAAGACCAACAAGCCCGGACACTTCGCGGATCTCGTGGCGGCGTTGCCGGATGGCGCGACGAATCCGGCGGCGATCGCGCTGGTGAGCGCAGGGGGCTGCAGCACGGGGCCCTGCGGAGCCATCAGCGACGATGATGTGGCGTTGATCTGGCTGGCCGATCAGTCGATGACCGCGAAGGTTGCGGCCTATCTCAACACCAACGCGAGCGCGTTGTTTATTGATGAGGTAATGGCGGGCAGCGAACTGAAACTCAAGTTCAACAACCCGGCCGTCGATAGCCGTACGCCGGACATCATTGTTCAACCGCAGTACGGAACAATTTACACCACCTCCTCGAAGAAGAACGCGGAGCACGGCGGCTTCAGCTACGGCGACACCAACGTTGGGTTGATCGTGTCGGGGGCGGGTGTTCCGGTCGGCGCGATCAAGACTCCGGTGGCTACTTCGCAAGTTGCGCCGACGATTCTGCAGGCTCTCGGAATTGATCCCAAGGGGCTACGGTCGGTGCGCGTAGAGAAAACCGACGTGCTGCCCGGGATGAAGCCGTAAGGTTCTTTCAGTCACGGCAGGAATCCAGCCAACCAGCCCTGCCACGGGGGATGCGTCTCTCGTGCAGGGCTGTTTTTTTGTGCGGCCGAAAATCCCCCTGGTTGCGCGAGTGGTGCGGGCGGTTATAATCTCGCCTCGCGATGATCACCGTTTCCAAAGAAGACTACCTGAAGGCGATTTTCGAAGCCGAGAGCGAAGGCGAAGCCGTGATCTCGGCGACGCTGGCCAACTGGCTCGAGGTGTCGCCCCCCGCCGTGACGATGGCGTTGCGCCGGTTGAAGCGCGATGGCATGGTGGAAGTAAGAAAAGATGGCCGCGTGCGTTTGAGCGTCGCCGGGCGGAAGATCGCGAAGCGTCTTGCTGTGCGTCACCACCTCATTGAGCGGATGCTGACAGAAATCTTCGGCATGCCCTGGTATCGCACGCATGATGAAGCGGAGCGCCTGGAGCATGCGGTTTCGGCAGAGTTCGAGACGTTGCTGATTGAGAAGCTTGGCGCTGGCGGAGCTTGTCCCCATGGCAATTTGGCGACGATTGAGAGCCCGGCCCAAAAAAGAAAGCGAGGCCACCTGCTGCTGGCAGAAGCGGAACCTGGTGGCGTGTACGTCGTGGCCAGCGTGTACGAGCGCGACTCCAACCTGGCGGAGTTGCTGGATCAGCGCGGCATTCGCCCCGGAAGTGAACTTCACCTGCACAAACGTAACTACGACCAGACCCTCTCCCTCAAAACGCCGGCGGGTGCTGTGGTCCTGGGCCGGCCTGCGGCCGAGAAAATCTGGGTCGCGTCTTCCAATTCCGCTCCGGCCAATTCCGCTTCGCCCCATCCGAAAAAATCATAGTTAGCTATAGTTAACTCCTCATGCTATACTTACGCTAAGTCATAGGCAAGGAGGCGGATGGCAACTCAGGTTTCACGCGCTGGGCAGGTGTCCCTGGAAGGGATGCACAGTACCGTCCCGGTGCCGCCAGCGCATGCGGGTTTTTGGGAGCATTGGCGGGCGTTCGTCGGACCCGCGATTTTGATCAGCGTCGGGTATATGGACCCCGGGAATTGGGGGACGGACCTGCAGGGCGGGGCGCAGTTCAAGTACGGGTTGTTGTGGGTTGTCGGTCTGGCCAGCCTGATGGCGATCTTTATGCAGGTCATTTCCGCGCGTCTCGGCGTGGTGACTGGTAAAGATCTTGCCCAATGCTGCCGCGATTGGTATCCCGCGTGGACACGCTGGCCGAACTGGCTGATGTGCGAAGTCGCCATCGGCGCGTGCGATCTGGCGGAAGTGCTAGGCAGCGCCGTAGCGCTCAACCTTATGTTCCATATTCCTCTGCTGTGGGCCGTAATCATTACGGGCCTGGATGTGCTGCTGCTCTTAGCCTTACAACGCTTTGGCATGCGGACTATCGAGGCGATTATTTTGCTGCTCGTGGCGACCATCGGCGTTTGCTACTTCATTGAGATCTTCGTTCTTCCGGTGACCCGGCCTAGCTTTGGCGAAATCGGGCATTCGCTGATCTCGCCGAGTTTCCACCACGCGGGCATGCTTTACATCGCCATCGGCATCATCGGCGCGACCGTTATGCCGCACAATCTTTATCTGCATTCTGCGTTAGTGCAGAGCCGCCGCATGGGACGCGATGAGGATTCGATTCGCCGTGCCATCCATTTCAACACCATCGACTCAGTGGTGGCATTGACAGTGGCGTTCCTGGTGAATGCAGCGATTCTTGTCCTGGCCGCAATGGTGTTTTTTGGAAAAGAAAGCGTGCCGGTTGCCGGTGGACACGTTGTTCACTTCAGCGCCAGTAGCGATTGGATTCGCGTCGCCTACCTGACGCTCGCACCCCTTCTGGGCACAGCCGCGGCGAGCACGCTGTTTGCGGTGGCGTTGCTGGCCAGCGGGCAGAGCAGCACGATCACCGGCACTCTAGCAGGCCAGGTTGTGATGGAAGGCTTCATGCACTGGCGGGTTCAGCCGTGGGTGCGAAGGTTGATCACACGATCTCTAGCGATTCTGCCCGCGGTGCTCGTGATTGGGTTAAGGGGAGACAGCAGTGTTACGGATTTATTGACGCTCAGCCAGGTTGTTCTTGCCTTGCAGCTTCCGTTTGCCATGTTTCCGCTCTTGCATTTCACAAGCTCGAAACTCCGCATGGGGAGTTGGAAGATCAAGCGGTCCCTGCTGCTCGCCGGGTGGGCCAGTGCGATTCTGATTACGATGATGGACCTCTTCGGCTTGAAAGACTCGCTGCGAGCGGCATGGTCGGTTGTGGTCGGCGGATGACCGCGGAGAATGTCGGCAAAGTTGCTCACGGTTTCGTGCAGTGGAGGGAAGAGCCTTGCTGGACGGCCGGGGGCGGCCGTCCCCACGTACTACGTGGCTTGTTTCTGGCATTGTGTTTGATGGCGGGGGTGGTTCCGGCGACGCCGCAGAGCGGTCCCGCGCCCACCCTGCCCGACGAAGTTTCCTCAGAAACGCCCCTGGCCAATCCTGGCCGACCCACCGTGGCCACACCCGCTACGCTGACGCCGGCCGGTTATCTCCAATTCGAAACCGGATACCTGGGCGCATGGAATTCTCCAGGTGTGGACTCGCAATCCAGCATGAATGAAGTCGTCAAGTTTTCCGTCGCGCCGCGTTTGGAATTTCTGGTGAACTGGGAGCCCTTGGCTCATTCCGCTCTAGGAACGCAATCCAGCACCGGCAAGGGAGGCGTGGCGCTGGGTGTGCAGGGAGTCCTGCATCGAGGCGAAGGTTTAGATCCCACGATTGCCGTCAGCTATTTCCGCAGCGTCTACGGTGGAGAGACTCCCGATCTTGACATTGGCAGCGCGCGCAACTCGGGTCTGATCCTCGCGAGCGTTGACGCGAAGGGGTTTCACAGCGACTTTAACCTTTTCTTCAACGAACAGACCGATGGGGCGACTCACCGCGCCCAATTCGGCCAGACGCTCTCGGTGTCGCACCCACTTGCAGGGAAGTTTGGTCTGGCGGGAGAGCTCTGGCATTTTACCCAACCGTTCCTGCACGGCGACACGGTTGGAAACCTCTGGGCGGTGAACTATAACGCACGGAACAATCTAGTGTTGGATGGCGGATTCAATCGGGGACTGACGAGTACTTCAACACGGTGGGAAGTGTTTGTAGGATTCACTTATTTGCTGCCGCACAAAGTGAGATGGCATTGATCTAAGGAGCGGGTGGTGTTGAATCGGTACCGTAGTAGGCCTTGGCTGCATGAATCTTGAGTTTGCTATCCGTAGCAATCTTCAGTTCGATCGGACGAAACTCCCTCGGCTGTGCGGGGTCCGACGGAACAAAGGTTACGCTCTGCATGTTGTCGAGTAGATTGCCCAGGCTGGCAAAGATTTTCGGAAGATCCTTGGTTCTCATACTGTCGAATAAGCGCCCACCTGTCTGATCGGTCATCTGCTCAAGCACCTTGCGGCCCTTGCTGTTCTCGATAAACGTACCGGTGTTCAAGGCAAACAGCACGGTGTTCATCGCTTGCGCGACCGCGATTGCTTGGTTGCGGGTGATGCGGCTGGAGTTATCCTCGCCATCACTCAAGATCAGAAGTACCCGCCGCGCCGGCTGAACGGGATCTGGTTTCATGCGTTCCCGGCAAGCTCCATTGACCGCGTCATAAAGGGCAGTCCCGCCTCTCGTTACTAGGCTGACTTGTAGTTTCGAGATTTCATCCTTAGTGAAAAACTCCGTGGCTGCGGCTATGTCGGTAAACTGCACGAGGAACCCCTTGTCGTCGGGCCCGCTCATTTCTTGTTTGAGGAAATCAAAAGCTGCTTGTACGGCCGGACCATACAAATCGCTGTGCCCTGCAGAACCACTGCTATCGATGAGTACCCCGATGCGCAACGGTAAGTCCTTGGCCGTGCGCATAGACAGAATGGTCTGCTGATGTTTTTCCTTGTCTAGGACCGAGAGGTCTGCCGGGGCGACGCTCTTCGCAGAAGCGTTACCATGACCGTCTTCCACGAAGAATGAGATGGTGACGGAAGGCGATTTTGAAAGAGGGGAACCTGGCGGTGTGGACTGACCAACCGAGATGCCGCTTAAGAAAGCCAAGGCCGCAATCACAACCGCCGGTGCGTCCCGATGTTGTTCCATAGACCACACTTTGTAGCACATGCGCTGACGTGGAGCAAACTTGAACAAAGAAAGCCGGACCCAGAGAATCCGGCTCGTCGCTAACAATCGCGAACTAGTTTGGCATTACAACCGTATCGACCACGTGGATTACGCCATTCGACTGGAACACGTTCGGAATCGTGACCATCGAGAGTCCGCCCTTCTCGTCCTTTAGGACAATGTGACCGTCCTTTTCCATCGCCCACAGCTTGCCGCCCGCAACAGTGGTCAGCTCGGCGGAGCCTTTGCCTTGTTTAATCATCTTCTTCAGCTCGGCTGCGCTGACTCGGCCCGCGACGACGTGGTAGGTCAACACCTTCGTAAGCAGCACTTTGTTTTCCGGCTTCAACAGCGTGTCGACCGTACCCGCGGGCAACTTGGCGAAGGCTTCATTGGTCGGAGCGAAAACCGTGAACGGACCCGTCCCCGAAAGCGTATCCACCAGGCCAGCGGCCTTGACTGCGGCTACCAAGGTTGTGTGATCTGCCGAGCTGACGGCGTTTTCGATGATGTTCTTGGTGGGGTACATCTCCTGCCCACCGACCATCGGATTCTTCATTCCCGCTAGAGCGGAGGTTACCGTCAAAGCCACAACCGCGAGTCCCAAGACAATCTTGTTCTTCATATCCCAAACCCTCTCCAGAATTGAATTTTGCACTACTGGTGAGGGTACGGACGGACTACGCGGTTGGATTGGTGCGGGTTGTGGAAATTGAAAACTGAACACTGAAGACGGTGAGCGCTGCGCCGTAACCTAGGTAAAAAACAAGAGTGGCGAATGACTGGGCAGGAAAATTGTGAGCTTAGAGGAAGGGAAACGGACCCGGCAGGGTTGCTGCCGGGCGTTTGAAGCTTAAAGCTTCTCGAAGAATTCACATCCCGAGCACGAAATATAAACGCCACCAGGAACGCCGCGTTCGCGGTCCTTGGTGCGCTTCACGATGCGAGTCGGCTTGCCGCACTTGGGGCAATTCGTGGACTTGGTCGTGTCCATCTCTTTTTTGCGGTCAGCTGTTTTTGCGATCTTTGCCATGTGGATTGTCCTTGGGTCCGCGAGTCTGCCAGAACGGGGCGGATTGAAGATGATTGCGGGAGTTCCCAGCTCTTCAAGTTTACATGAAAGCCGCGAAAGTGTCGCCGTGCTGACTTTGCCAGGCTACGCGGGCCTCTCCAGTTGTTCCGCCATTTCCAGCAGCTTTGTGACTGTGTTCCAGTTTCGTCCAGTGCCCGAAATCCCCAAAGCCTTCTCGATTCGTGCCATGGGCAGCTGCGACTTCCCGACTCCGTTGAGATAGTAGATATATAACTCGCTGCCTGACACGCGCAGTTGTTCGGTGTCCGTCTTCAGGGCGCAAGTCTTGTCGCAAGCTTCAGGAGTGGGCTCGCCCTTGAGGAAGTAGACCAGGAACCTGCTGGGATCAAGATTGGTGCGCTTGGCAAAGGGATTCCTGGCGACGACGGAGCGGAGTTCTTCGCTCGTGCGCAGCATGACGTGGGGCCGGAAGCCGCAGCGCTCCTCAATGGCCTTCTCGATTCGTGCTGCGAGTGTCGCAGAGTTACGACCCTTGGTCTGGAACACGACGTTCCCGCTTTGAATATACGTCTGAGCATTGCGCAGGCCCAAGGCCTCGCACAATGCTCGCAGTTCTTCCATTTTGATCATGTTCCTGCCGGTGACGTTGACGCCACGGAGAAAGCAGATGACTGCGGACATAGCGCCCAGTATATCCGCGCTGGAGTTGGAGTGGCTTTCTTGACACTCTCCACATCAAGGTGCATGATTCCTTGCCGCGCAATTCAGCGGTGCACTCACTCCATGTTGAGGGTGGTCAGGCTATGGGTCTAACGAAGCGGGCGGGAGCGGAGTTTCTGGGTACGTTCTGGCTGGTATTCGGCGGATGTGGCAGTGCCGTGTTGGCGGCGGCGTTCCCGAATCTCGGCATCGGATTTGTGGGTGTGGCGTTCGCGTTTGGCTTGACGGTCCTAACGATGGCCTATGCAATCGGCCACATTTCGGGATGCCATTTGAATCCCGCGGTTTCCGTTGGGCTGGCGGTGGGGAGGCGGTTCTCCTGGGGAGACTTGCTGCCGTACATCGTTGCGCAGATGCTGGGCGCGGTGGCAGGCGCGGGTGTGTTGTATGTGATCGCCAGCGGTCGGGTTGGCTTTGATTTGTCCGGTGGGTTCGCTTCGAACGGGTACGGTGCGCATTCGCCTGGGGGCTACTCCGCGGAAGCAGCCTTCGTGGCTGAGATGATACTGACTTTCATGTTCGTGATGATCATCTTGGGCTCGACCGACCGCCGCGCACCCCAAGGGTTTGCGCCCATCGCGATCGGCCTAGGCCTCACGCTGATTCACTTGATCAGCATTCCGGTTACGAATACTTCCGTGAATCCTGCGCGCAGCACGGGTCCCGCGATCTTCGTGGGCGGATGGGCGCTAACGCAGCTTTGGATGTTTTGGGTAGCGCCGATCCTGGGAGCCGCGGTTGCGGGTGTGGTCTATCCGTGGCTGGCGGGGAACGATCGCTCCTGATGTTCCGGAATTGCAATCAGCGTTGAGCCAGCAGGAATTTGCACACGGCAATTTGCGCAACCGAAATTTTCACAACCAAGGGGGAAGCTATGGAAATTTTATGGTGGGCAATTGTCGGAATCATCGCGGGGTTCTTGACGGGCAAGATCATGAGCGGCGCAGGATACGGAATTTTGCACGACATGACACTAGGGATTGTCGGCGCGATTGTGGGAGGGTTTATCGCACGGCAGTTGGGGCTTGCATCGTCGGGTGGCTTGCTCTACACGATCTTGATCGCGGTGTTGGGCGCAATGCTGGTGACATTCATCGTGCGCAAGATTCGCGGCTCCAAGAGCTGACTCACAACCTGGGGAATGGCGTTATAAAACCCCTTAGCCACATGCCGCATCTCAACTAGGCAGATGTTTGGCCCTAAGCGAGAGACCCTGGAGGAACTAACTGTGAAACGAAGCCCTTCGGCGTTGGCCGTTCTGGCACTGGCTGCTTGCACTCTGGTATTGACTGCCTGCCCACCGCGGGAAAGTATAGCCGCCATCAACCGCGATCCCGGCCGGTATGCGGGGCGCGAAATTTCTGTTGGCGGGCGCGTGGTGGAATCCATTGGCGCGCTCGGATTCGGCTTCTTCAAAATTGACGATGGATCGGGCCAGCTCTGGGTGTACAGCCAGAATTTCGGCACGCCCTCGAATGGTTCCAAGGTTGGCGTTGTCGGCCGGATAGACATGCAGGGCATCAACGTCATGGGGCGCAACTTTGGGATGATTTTGAAGGAGACGGAGCGCCGGCACTAGAGTCTGGATCGTTATAGTGCAGATCTTGAGAGTGCTGATCTTGACCGCTTTGCGAACGGCTGGGTATTCTCAGAAGGACACGGCTCGGCTGCGCAGGCCGGGCCGCACTTTTTAGTTGCAGTTGAAATGCGATTCTCAACAGCCCCTCGGGCTTGCGAAAATGGGTGAGACGGAATGCGTAGTGGGACTTCGTTGTTGTTCATCTTCATGGCGACGGCGGCCGTAGCGCAGGCGGCGGATGGCCCGGTCGTGCTTCCGCCCGGACCGGCGAAAGCGACCATCGAATCCAAATGCAAGCGGTGCCATGACCTTAAGAAGATCGTTAAGCAGCGCCAGGATCCGAAGTGGTGGGCAGCGACGCTCGAGAAGATGGTGGACAAAGGGCTGGAGATCGAGCCCGAGGATGAAGTGGAAGTAGTGAAGTACTTGAGCAAGAATTTTGGCGTGGACAGCGGCAGCAAAACCGCAGGACACTAGCCCGATTTGTGCAACGCAGATTCGTGTAGTCGCGGGCGCCCTCGCCCGCGAGGTCTTAAGCCTTTCCGGTTTCCTCAGCCCCATCCGCTGTTTCGGCCTGTGGCTTCTCCGGCCGCAGCAACGGAAATAGAATCACGTCTCGGATCGTGTGCGAATCTGTCAAAAGCATCGCGACACGATCAATTCCCAGTCCAAGACCGCCGGTCGGCGGCAGCCCATAGGATAATGCCCGGATGTAGTCCTCATCCATTTGATGGGCTTCGTCGTCGCCGCGTTCGCGTTCCTTGATCTGATGCTCAAAGCGCCGTCGCTGTTCCTCGGGGTCGTTGAGTTCGCTGAAGCCGTTGGCGATTTCCATTTTCCCCGCAAAGATTTCGAAACGCTCTACCCAGTCCGGCTCGTCGGGCTTGTTTTTGGAGAGCGGTGAAACGGCGGCAGGGAACTCGTAAATGACCGTCGGTTGCACCAGATGTTCTTCGGCGACTGCTTCGAATAGATTTGCGATCGTTTTGCCCGTGGGTTCGGCCGGGTTGTAGGCCATGTGCGATCCGGCAGCGTTGTAGCGCTTCACGAGCGCGGCCACGCTATCGTGCGATGCGAAATCGCATATCTCGGGCTTCGCGCCTGCCGCTTCCGGCCAGAAGTGGAGGATGGCCTCGCGCATGGTCATCTTTCGCCAGTTGCTCAAGGCAAAGTCGATTTCATTTTCGATTGTTTGCCCGCCCTCAGTCGTAGTCCACTTGGCTTTTGTCGAGCCATTCACGTCCTTCGCGGCTTGTTCCACCAGTTCCATCGTCAACTGCATGACGACCTGGTAGTCGGCGTAGGCCTGATAAAACTCGAGCATGGTGAACTCGGGATTCCAGCGCCAGCCGAGGCCTTCGTTGCGGAAATTGCGGTTGATCTCGTAGACGCGGTCGAACCCACCAACCGTGAGCCGCTTCAGATACAGCTCTGGCGCGATACGCAAGAAGAGATCGATGTCGAGCGTGTTGTGGTGCGTGACGAACGGCTTGGCCACCGCGCCGCCCGCAATCGAGTGCATCATCGGCGTTTCGACTTCGATAAACCCGCGGGCATCGAGCGAGCGGCGCAGCGATTGCACCAGCTTGCTGCGTTTTACAAAAACCTCGCGGACATCGGGATTCATGATGAGGTCGACGTAGCGCTGGCGGTAGCGCAGCTCGACGTCGGTCAGCCCGTGCCATTTTTCTGGAAGCGGAAGGAGATCCTTGGCCAGGAACGTCAAGTCGTCCACGTGAACGCTAAGTTCGCCGGTGCGCGTGCGGAACAAATATCCACTGACTCCGATGTGGTCGCCCAGATCGAGCAGCTTGTAAATCTCGAAACCCTTCTCTCCGACGGCATCCTTCTTAATGTAGGCCTGCAAGCGCTGCCCGTCCTGCTGCAATTGAGCAAACCCGGCCTTGCCCATCAGCCGAATCGCCAGAATCCTTCCGGCAACGCGCACGTTGACGCGCGTGGCGTCCAACTCTTCCGCCGTTTTGCCGGAGTAGTCCGCTAAAATCTGCGCCACCGTATGCGTGTAGTCGTAACGCCGCGGATAGGACTCCTGCCCCAGCGCCTCGAGCTGCTTGAGCTTTTCGCGCCGGAGCTGATAAATCTGTTCATCCAATGCCAAGAGAACCTGCCTCGCCCGCTCTGCCTGATCCGCTAGGCTAGGTGCGGTTTCTGTCGTGGGTATAAACTCACGATTATAGCGAACCGGGCGACTGCGGCCGATTACAGAACGCCAGATGGCATTCATGAGTGAAGCGAGCAAGAATTCGAAGGGCGTGTCCAGCGGTGACAGCGCATCCGAAAACAGCCAACGCACCTGGATTATTCAGATAGGGCGCTACTCACAGATCGGGTTCGCGCTGCCGGCGGCGACTGTGATCGGCTGGTTCGCAGGGAGGTTGCTGGATCGCTGGCTGCATACGTCGTGGATTCATCTCGCGGGCCTGCTCGTCGGAATTGTAGCGGGCTTTATCGAACTGATTCACTTGGCCAGCAAGGCTGAGAGCGATGGTGGCGCAACTTGAGCCCTTCGGAGACGGATGCAAGTTTGCCGGAAGGGAAGCCGGAGGCTGAGCCCGCCACAGATGCCTTGTTTACCTCGTCCCTCCGGCGAGTGGATCGTCTCATCCCGCTGACAGCGGTGGCAATCTCACTGGCGCTAGGCTTCAAAACAGGTTGGCCTACTGCAACGGGATTCCTCGTCGGCGCGGTTGTAGCTTTCATCAATTTCCGCTGGTTGAAGAGCACGGTCACGGTCCTCGCCGACGCAGTAACGCAGCACGGTCCGCATGCTTCCAAGCCCAGCGTTGTCTTCCGTTTTCTCACCCGTTTCGTTTTGATCGCTGTCGGAGCCTATGTTATATTTATCGGTTATCCCGTTGCTTTTCATGGGTTTCTGGGCGGGTTGTTCGTGCCCGTGCTAGCAATTCTTGTGGAAGCGGCGTACGTCCTTTTCCTGGCTGTTTGGCGAGGATTCTAGTTGCTCGCGATATAGGAAGCGTTCTTATAACTTCACGATCTCACCATGCCTGAACAACTCTGGATTACAGCCCTACTGAATCACTGGTTTGTCGGCCCCGCGAACGCTGTTCTGGGACTGCTAGGCCTTCACGCGAAGTTCCCGAGCGCACCGATCAGCAACGCTTTCGCGATGCAGCTTCTGGTTTTCCTCGCGCTCGTTGCGTTTTTCCTGACGGTTCGTGCGAGCCTTTCGGTGGATCGCCCGGGTGCTTTGCAGCACATCGTTGAGGGTGGCGAAGGCTTTATCAACAATCAGTCGGGAGAAATCATTGGCCACCATAGTGAAGGATTCACACCATTCCTGATGGTTCTGGGGTTGTTTATTCTCCTGAGCAATCTTATCGGTTTGATTCCTGGGTTTGAGTCGCCCACCGCAGTTCCCAGCGTGACGCTTGGGTGCGCTGTATTGGCCTGGTTCTACTACCAGGCACATGGATTCCGCCATAGCGGCGTCGCCTACTTGAAGCATTTCGCCGGTCCAGTCTGGTGGCTGGCGCCGCTGATGATTCCCATCGAGATCATCAGCCACCTGGCCCGCATGATGTCTCTCACCATCCGCTTGTATGCGAATATGTTCGCCGGCGATCTCGTCACGCTCGTATTCTTTTCCCTGGTGCCGCTTGCGATTCCGGTCGTTTTTCTGGGGCTGCACGTTTTTGTTTCGCTTCTCCAGGCTTATATTTTCGTTTTGTTGACGACCGTATATCTGGCGGGAGCAGTTGCCGAAGAGCACTAGACGAAGGGCACAATTTCTTAGTAGTCCGGTATTTTCCGCCGCAAGCGTGAGGGCGTCAGCACGGTGAACGTCAACCACCCACTAGCGGCAATTCCTAGACGAACGACGAAGGAGTAACACAATGCGTAACTGGAAAGTGATGTTTTTGTTGATGTCCATCTGCTGCTTTGCCATGCCCGCCATGGCGCAAGGCGGCGCGGTGGGCGTGATTGAAGCCAACTGGACCGTCGCCGCGGCTTGTATCGCGATGGCGATCGCGTCGGGTCTCTGCGGCCTCGGTCAGGGACGTGCGACCGCCTCTGCCGCTGAAGCACTCGCCCGCAATCCTGCGGCAGGCGCTGGCATTCGGTTTGCCCTCATTCTCGGTCTGGCGCTGATCGAGTCACTCGCTCTGTACACCCTGGTCATCATTTTCGCCAAGGTCAAGTAGGTTTCGTTCTAAAAACAAAAGCCCCTGCATCCGGCAGGGGCTTTTTGTTTTATAGCAAATTCCGCTACTTCCGGTTTCCGTCCCAATCCTTGCCCCGAGTGTCCGGCGCCTTCCCAACTGAATCGACCAGAAGCTTGCGGATACGCGAGCGCCCTTCCAGATCAATGTTGACGACTTCGTATCCAAACTCGAGCTGCTTGGCGCGACGCAATATCACTTGCGCCTTGACGCTCCGCATGCCCACCGAGAACTCCAGCGTTCCCTCGGAGCTGATGCGTACGGTGTCTTCTTTTGTGGCCAAGCCGCCGCCCATGCTCATCTCACGAATCTGCACGGCGCACTTGCCCCAAGAGCTGCTCAGCACTCCCGAGATAGTTTTGGCGAGCACCAGCCGCTCGTAGCGGCGTTGCCTCACCCAAGGGCATGCCGGAGCTGGTTCCAGCGGTGCCAGAGCCAATTCGCCCGACTCCAAGCCGGTTTCCGCCATGATCTGGCTGTTGTAGCGGGGATCAATCCTGCCCAGTGCCTGCGCCGCCGCAATGCGAATTTCACGATGGTAAGTCCACTTGAACATCTTGCGGGCGTCGAGCAAGCCCCGAAGAATTCCTGTCGAGTCGACTTCCCGTAAGCGGCCCAGCGTTTCCAAGGCCTTCAATTGGAGGAACGGCGAGCGTCCCTGTGCATCGCCCGCCTGCGCCATCGCCATGCAGGGGCCAGCCGTCGTGCGATCTCCACTCATACCAATTTCGTCGACGGCCATCGGCAAAACCGCAGGGTCAAGCAGTTCCAAAAGCTCCAGCAGCGTGTGTCCGCGATCTACCGCCGCGCCGTACGCAATCTGCCGTACGATCATGTCCTGAAAGAAACGATTCATTTCCGGCATGCGCGACGGCAGCAACTCCAACAGTGTCGGCACATCCAACCGGCTCAGCAGGCCAACCACCGCGGCCGCCTTACTTGGCTGGCCTAAGCGCAGCGTCTGCCGCATCTGTTCCAGTGCCGGAGAGCCCAAGACATTCACCAAATCGACGACGCGATCGCATTCCTGCCGCGTCAGGCACTTGTAGAAGCGGTCCGCCAGGTGTTCGACCGACGCTTCCGACGTACGCTTGAAAACGCCTATCAGTTCCCGCGGAACTTCATCTAATCGCAGCGCCTCATCGATAAACTCCGGCAGCCGGTTCTCCACTCCGATGCGCGGAGCGATGTCTTTCGCGAACAGCGGACGGTCGTTCGAGATATGGTTCAGCGACTCCAGCACTTCTTCCAAGGCTCCGTACTGGCGACGTACGCTGGCCTCCTGGCTCAGACGCACAAAAGCCGCGCTCATTAAGCTCTGGAGTTCTCCTTCTTGCTCAGTTCGGACCTGCTCGCCGATCCTGCGCACCGTGTCGATCAGCAGATTCTTGCCTACCGAGGCATACAAATCGGAAAGTTGGCTCAAGCCGATTGCCGTCTTCCTGCGAATCTCGGAGTCTTTGCTGTTCAGGCAGCCCAGGTAGTTACGAAGAATCTGGTCGGCGCCGTCGGCATCTCCACGCTCGATCAACGTATCCAGAAATTGTTTGATATTGCGCGCGGGGACGCAGGCCGCTTCGTTCGAGAGCAACACGCTGCGTTTGCCGGAATCCGGAACTTCCGCCCAGAACATACGGTCCATGATGTCGGCGTGCGATTCCACCAGGATGCCCGCCTTGCCCATCTTGTCTTCCTGCAAGCGCAGAATCTGGCGCAGCCGTTCCATTTGCCGACTCATATGCTCCAGCATCTGGTGTACGGCATTCACGCGGATGTCGCCCTTCTGGTACTTTTCCAGGGCGAACTTGATGGCCATATGCTCGGCCGCCTTCATTAGCATGTTGCTATCGGTTTCCTGGTTGCCGACGGTTGCCGCAAGATTTGACAGCAGCCCTTGAAGGTTCAAACGTGCGTTGGGACTGGTAGCCTCAATTTCCTGTTGCAGAGAGTCGATTTTTGGATTCGACGTCTTCGAGGCTTCACCGAACTGCGTGAGCAGGCGGATGGCCTGCACCACTTCTTCTTCCTGTAAAGGCACGGTATTGCCGTAGGCGATGGCTGTGGCTGTACCAGCAGCGCCGGTAGCCCCGGCAAGGCCGGCGACGAAACTGCCGCCTCCGGGACCCCCGTTGCCACCCGCAAAACCGCCAGACGATCCAAAAGCGTAGGCTCCACCACCGCCCGGCGCACCTCCAGGTCCACCCGGGCCTGCTCCTCCTGGTCCCATAGGAACCGAGCCAGGGACGACGCCCGGGCCAGATCCGGCACCGCCGCGATTCGCGCCCTCGGAAGCCGCGATCAACTGCAACAGCTTCTGCGGATCATTCAACCAATCTTTAAATTCCGGTCCCAGCGTCTGCGCGGCAATCTGCGCTGCCACAGAAACATCGCCCGTCAAGGGATCGGCAGCCACAAACTTCACTTCGTTGATGCGAATCCGGTCACACCCAGCCAGGGATTCCTTCATCTGCCTGGTGAGGTCTTGTGCCTTGGACCCGCCCAGTGCAAACGCCCGCACCAGCCGCGCTAAATCCTCATCTGTTATGTTGGGCGCAAAGTGAATGCTGGCCAGGCCCGCCGCACCCAGCAGTTGGGCGAAACTGCGTTCCGCCTGTCCTGTATCCAGAGGCAGGCCGTCTAGCAAAATGCGGTTACCGTTCACCCCCAACAACAGCCCGCCTGTTCCAGCCACGGGCAGAGAAGCCTGGAGTTCCTTCCAGGTGGTCTCGAATGCGGATTCCGTGCGTTTATGATCAAACCCGTACATTCTCGAGTACTTAATGAGAATATTCAGGCTGTGAACAAACGCCACCGCCGACGCGCCGCGCGCACGGCCTGCTTCTTGAGATGGTAAAGACATAGTCTCGCCATCTAGCGTAAAGCGCGTGCGGCACGATCCGGTAGTTACGCAGGTAATGGATGGGAGTAGCGACGGTGCTACTCGCGGCCAGCCTTTCGGAAGGGTAAAAGTAGAAGAAAGTCCATGATCTGCATCCTATGACCCACGCCCAACTCGTTCAAAGAGCCATAGTCTGGCTGCGCAGTTACCGTTGTAGCGTCGTCCTTTCCGAGCAGGCCTGCGCCAGCGGGGAAATGCCCGATGCCATTGGTTGGAAGCGGACGCAGCACTCCGTTGTGGTCGAGTGCAAGGTCTCCCGCGCCGACTTCCTGGCCGACCGGGCTAAACCCTTTCGTATCAAGCCGGAAATTGGCTTGGGATGCGAACGGTTTTACCTGACCGCGCCGGACCTTGTGGTAATCGAAGAACTGCCTGCGGGCTGGGGATTGCTGGAGAGCCAGCGCGGGCGGGTGAAGATGTTAAAGCCTTCATCCCAGAAGAGCCTGCGTTCGGCGCAAGGCATGAAGTACGAGATGAACCTGCTGCTGGCGAGCTTGCGACGCGTCGAGTTGCGCGTTGAGCCTCAGACGATCACCGAATTTCTGAAGTGGAAAAATCGGCTGGCTGCGTATAACGGTGGGGTATTGCCGGCAGGGGTCGAGTCGAGCGAGGAAGAGGCGAACCTCTACCTGGCAAATGCTGAATTTGAGACCGCCTAATCCTGATGATGACCCCCAGTGTTCGCGCTCGCGAAGGATTCAGGCGAGATTTTGCGATACAACTCGCTCATGGAGATGCAACATTACGTATAGCGGATCGATGTTGAGAACGAGGAGTATCTCGCTAGGGACGCCAACGAGCGGCCAATCGGAATGACTGTTAGGTGCCTATTTGGCTTGTGGCTGGAACCAAATGCCGCGTCGAAGCCAGATAGGGCAGGGTTATTGAATGCGCTGCGACATTTCGCAGAAATTCGGGGCATCCAGCTCGGTGCTGAGGGTCATGAAGAATCTCCGGCACTTCTCTACGCAAAGATCATGGCAAAAGAGGAAAGGGGCGGTGTTCTGGGGAGAGTTTTGAAGCTGTTTTCGCAGCATCGGCGCGTCCAAGCCAAAAAATGACCGGGCCTTTTGGGCCCGGCTCTGAAGCGTCGGTTGCGGTGTGTTTTCACGGCATCCCGGCGCAGACTAGCGGCGAATTTTCGGTCTCGGCGAGCTTGCAATTCGAAGAGGCCCGGTCTTGTTGTACCCTCGTCGCACGTCCCCAGAAGAGAGAGAGGAAGTAGGAAACGAACTCCCTGGAGGGAGCACGATCGGGGCCAGTGTTGGCTTGAATGTATCGCTTGTTATTGTGTCTTGTAACATATTTAAAATAAATGTGTTAGCAGCTTGGCGATAACGTGCTGCGAACGCCCCGGACGCCTAACCAGTAACCCCCGCGCCAACCAGTTGCACACTTTGGCTAACCCTACAACTCCCGCCGTCCTTCCATGGCCTTATGCATGGTTACTTCGTCGGTGTACTCGATGTCGCTACCTGCGGGGACGCCCGTTGCGATCCGCGTTACCTTCACGCGGAGTTTCTTGAGCGCATCCGCCAGATAACTGGCCGTGGCTTCGCCCTCGATGGTTGGGTTGGTGGCAAGAATGACCTCGTCCACTTCACCCTGATCCACGCGCCGCGTCAAATTCGAGATCCGCAAATGCTCAGGGCCCACGCCATGTAGCGGAGAAATCGCCCCGTGCAGCACGTGGTAGACGCCGTTGAAGTGCTTGGTCTTTTCGATGGAAGCAATGTTCGTAGGTTCTTCGACGACGCAGACCAGCCGATGATTGCGAGTGACGTTCGTGCAGTAGGTACAGGGATCAACGTCGGTGATGTTGTTGCAAACAGAGCATAGCCGCAACTGGGCCTTCAAATCGCGCACAGCCGAGGCCAGCAGGTCCGCATTCTCATCGCTAGAACGCAGAATGTGAAACGCCAGCCGCTGCGCCGACTTCGTCCCGATGCCGGGCAGCTTCTTCAGTTCTTCGATCAACCGCGCCATCGGCTCGGCAAAACGGCTCATGGGGCCCTTTCTGATGGGGGATTTGGTAATTTGTGATTTGTAATTTGAAAAGTTGAACAACTAGAGATTGCAAATTACCAAATCACAAATTACCAAATTGCAAATCTCTCACAGTCCCGGCAGCCCCAGTCCGCTCAGCATCCCGCTCATGCCAGACTTCATTGTTTCTTCGACTTTGCGCCCGGCCTCGTTCACGGCCGCTGCGATCAGGTCTTGCAGCATTTCCAGGTCGTCGGCCTTCACCACCTCGGGATCGATCTTGACGCCCAAAATGCGCTTGGCGCCGTCCATCTTGACGACCACGCTGCCCCCGCCCGCGGAGCCTTCCACGACTGTAGCCTGCATCTTCTTCTGCATGGCCTCGTACTGCTGCCGGGCCATTTGCATCATGCCTTGAATGTCGAATCCAGCCATATCGTTCCTGATCGCTACTTCTTGTTCTGATAATCAATGACCGTTCGAATCTCTGCGCCAAACACTTCCTGCATCTTCTGTACGATGGGGTCTTCGGCGACCCGGCTCGTGCTCGCACCGGTCTTCCGGGCCGGCTTGCCATTCGGCGCACCGTCCACTTCGCCACCGCCGGAAATCTTCAGCTTTGCCGGTCGCCCCAGGGTCTGACTCGCCGCGGCATTGGCGACTTTCAGAGGCTCCGCGCCTAGTGTCATCTTTACTGTGAAGTCGGAGGCCGAGAGCTGTACGGCCGGTTGGCTACCTTCAAAGAACCACCGTCCGCCGCTCAATAGACTGGCAGCCATGGGATGCCCGGCTGCTTCGACAGCCGAACTTATGGCCGCCCCTAGATCCTCCGGCGAAAGCTGCGGCTGTGCGGGTGCCGCCCCGGGCACGACTTCGGCCTTGCCTTCCGCCAGCACTGGCTCTGCCTGAGCGATCGCGGGGCGCGGCGGTTGCGGTGTGGTCTGCGGCATGGCGGCAGGCGCTGCCGATCCCATAATCACCGCTTCCGAGCCCGACGTTGAGCCCTGCCCAAAAGGAGTCGGTGCAGTCGAGGAATCACTGGGAGAACTCTGTGGCACGGCTCGTGGTCCGGGCGCATCTGCCGACATTTCTGGTTTGCCAAAGGGACCTTTCCGCGCGCTATCGGCGGCAAAGGGCGAAATCGATCGAGGAGGTTCCGGGGCACGGCGGATCGGAGGCGCAGGGGCTGGCGACGTTTGTCCCGCAGCAGGACGCAACGCAGTCGGACCAGCAGCGGGCGCTCCCACGGGCAACGCTCCGCTCAACAATTGCTCCAAAGGCAGCAAGCGTTGGGCGTGGGCCATCTTGACCAAACCCAGCTCCAGATGAAACCGCTGCTCCTGCTTATAACCGAGATCGCCGTGCGTGCGCAGCATGATCTGCAGATGCCGCGTTAAGTCTTCTTCGCTAAACAGCTCAGCGATACCTGCCGCGCGCGCCCGTTCATCGCTCGAAACCTGCAACAGCTCCGAATCCGCGCCCGCCACCTTCGCCATCAACGCATTGCGCAGGAACCGCACGACTTCACGCGCAAAATGCACGGGGCTGTGCCCCTCGGTCATTAAACGGTCGACCAATTGGAGAACCGTGCGCGTATCGCTCTCCGACACCGCGCGCATGACCTGTTCTACGGTCCCAGAGGGTGCCGCGCCCACGAGTTGCCGCACCGTCTCCGCCGTCAGCGTGCCTTCGCTGCTGGCAATGGCCTGATCCAGAATGGAAAGCGCATCGCGCACCGACCCATCACCCGCCTCGGCCAGCAACGCCAGGGCGTCCTCATCGGCCGCAATGTTTTCCCGCCCGGCCAAGTCGCGCAGTTGCGCCAGAATCTGCTCAAACTTCACGGCGTGAAAGCTGAAATGCTGGCAGCGCGAGCGAATCGTTTGCGGAATGTCCTCGGGCTGCGTCGTCGCCATCATGAACACAATGTGCGACGGCGGCTCTTCCAAAGTCTTGAGCAGGGCATTGAAGGCGGCGTCCGTAATCTGGTGCGCCTCGTCGAGGATATAGATCTTGTAGCGGTCGCGCGCCGGGCGATACCTCGCCCCTTCGCGCAGCTCGCGAATTTCGTCAATGCCGCGGTTGGTGGCGGCGTCGATTTCAATCACGTCGACAGAATTGCCCGCGCGAATCTCCGTGCACGACGCGCACTCCCCGCAGGGCTCGGTCACGGGCTTCTCGCCCTTGCCGTCAATCCCTCGGCAATTCAGCGCCATCGCCAGGATGCGCGCAATGGTCGTTTTGCCGATCCCGCGATGCCCGCTGAAAATGTACCCGTGCGCCAAGCGTTCCTGCTCGAGAGCGTTCTTGAGCGTACGCGTGACGTGGTCCTGTCCAATGACCTCAGAAAACCGCTGCGGACGATACTTACGGGCTAGAACCTGATAGCTCATGCAAACTTACGATTATACGTGACGATTTCGCGTGATGAGGCCGCCTCCAAAATCAGCGAGGCATGCTAAATTGCGGACATATGAAGACGCCGTCGAAGTTAAGGGGGGCACGTGGGGACGGCCGCCCCCGACCGTCCTTGACAACAGAGGCAAAGAAAAAATCGAAGAAAAAATCTTCTCCAGTATCAGCCGCCGGCTTGCAGCGGAGGATCCTGCAAACCATCGCGAAGATTCCTCAAGGCAAGGTCAGCACGTACGGCGCAGTCGCCGCGGCGGCTGGTTTTCCAGGCCGCGCCCGTTTGGTGGCACGGGCGCTTCACGGCTCGCACGGTGTCCCATGGCAGCGCGTCTTAGGCTCCGGAGGCGAGATCAAACTGACAGGCGAGCACGCATTCGAACAACGCTTCCGCCTGCAGAGCGAAGGCGTAGGTTTTCGGGGAAAGAAAGTAGATATGAAGCAACACGAGCACAGATGGAAACGACCACGAATCCTGTAGGCCCAGGCGCCCTCGCCTGGGCGGGCGAGCAACGCTCGCCTACGGCGTTAGGTACCAAAACAGGACCACGCGGGCGAGGGCGCCCGCGACTACACGAGCTAAGTCTTGAACCGCTCGTCGATCTCCACCTGATAACCCTTCACCAGTTTGTTGGTTTCGCTGGCCATACCCACGACCGCCATTAACTCTTTGAACTGCGCGTCGGTGAGGCCTTTGCCCTGAGCCGACGCCGTATGCGTGGCGATGCAGTACTCGCACTGGTTGGTTACGCTCACGGCCACGTAAATCATCTCCTTGGTCACAGCGTCGAGCGAACCGGGGGCCATCACTTGCTTGATCGATTCCCAAGTCCGCTTCAGCGTTGCCGGATCATGCGCAATCGCCTTCCAGAAATTCGTGACGTAGTCGGTCTTGCGCGTTGACATGATGTCGTCATAGACGGCGCGAACTTCGGGGCTTGCCTGCTCGTATTCGATCAATCCAAAGATTGCCATGGCTTCATTCTCGGAATCTGCAACTGCGGAAAGCGGGTCCCTCCACTCCGCAGTTCCTTCGCTTCGCGAAGCAACTGCTCCGGTCGGGATGACAGTGTTAAGTCTGGAGTGACAATCGTTAAACTAAACCTGCGGTACCTCGCCCGCCAGAAACTTGCCCAACTGCGTCGCCGGGCACCGAAGTCCAACGTAGAAGGTCCCAAACAACGCATACACCGCGCTCACTTCGTCAAACCGCATTTCGTAAATCAGCCTCTTGAACGACACAGGATCCTCCGACCAAAGCGTAACGCCCCACTCCCAGTCGTCGAGGCCAATCGATCCGGAAATAATCTGCTTCACCTCTCCGGCGTAACGGCGGCCGATCATGCCATGCTCGCCCATCTGTCGGGCGCGTTCTTCAAACGGAACCTTATACCAGTTCTTGTCCTCGCCCCGCCGCCGGTCCATGGGATAAAAGCACACATAGCGGTGCGGTGGAATCTCCGGAAAGAGCCGTGGCCGCATGGCCTCGCGCTGCCGCGCCATGTTCTCTTGAATCCCCGCATCCCACTCCGGCGAATGCGGCTCGAGGCCGCGGTCTTGCAGAGCTTTGTAAACTTTCGCGGTCGATTCATAGAGGCCGAGTTCAATGACCGACAGGTACGAAGTTGTAACGTCGAGATAATCCGACAAGCGCAAACCAGCCAGTGCCAGTTCCGCCTGTTTCAAATCAGCAAACGAGTTCCGGAAATGGACAAACAGCAACTCCGCCTTGTGGCCCAGCATGGAAAACAGTGCCGACGGACCATCAGTCCGTTTTTCCATGCCATCCAGCGCTGCTTCGGCTTCCTTCACCATTGCCATCTGCTCGCTGGGCGGCAGCTTGCGCCACTCCGCCCGCTTCACCCGCATCATCTGATGCAGCACGGAATAGCCTTCCAAAGTCAGCGGCACCGGAGGCATTTCTGCCACGGTTTGGGGTCGTGCATCATGGGTTGTCGACATTAAGAGTCCCTCGTTAGACCCATCTATTGTAACCGTTCGTCTTAAACCGTTTGTCCCCCTCGTTCCATCCACGTTCGGGTGCTGTGCCCCTCTGGTAGCATGTGCAATGTGTCCGACCCGAAAGAATCTCCGTCCGTCGCCGTAGAGCGCGCCCTGGCCATTCTCGAGGCCGTCGCGCAAGGACCGGCCGGGCTCACCAACGCTGAAATCAGCCGCAAACTCGCCATTCCCAAGAGTTCCGCCAGCTACATCCTCCGTACTCTGGAAAGGACCGGCTACCTCCGCCGAGACGAGGAATCTTCCCGCTACCGCGCTGGCGTCAAGGTCTTCAGCCTCAGCCGCGGCGCACTCAGCGGCATCGATTCGCGCGAAATCGCCATGCCGGTAATGCGTGATCTGGTCGCCCGAACGCGCCTCACGTGCCATCTCGCCATTCTCGACGGCTCCGAAGCCGTCTACATCGAAAAGGTCGACGCTCCCGGTTTTATCAAAGTCGATACCTGGGTCGGACGCCGGATGTGTGTCCACACCACCAGCGTTGGCAAGGCTCTGGCAGCGTATTTGCCGACGCCTCGTGTGCAGAAGATTCTCGACACCGCTGGCATGGAAAAACGCACGCCGCATAGCATCACCACACCGGCTGCATTTTTTAAGGAATTAGAACGAATCCGCGATCAGGGCTACGCGCTGGATAACGAAGAAAATAGCCTGGGCGCCCGGTGCTTTGGCGTGCCCATCTTCAATCAATCCGATGAAGTGGAAGCTAGCCTGGGCGTGAGTGGCACAGTCGGCCAAGTGAACCCGCAAACTCTTCCGCAACTCGTCGACGACCTCAAAGACGCCGCCTGGCGCATCTCCCGCCACCTAGGCTGGCGGGGCACAAAAAAGAAAGTCTCTCTCAAACGCTAACAAATCATGTAGGGGCGGGCGCCCTCGCCTGCCCAGCCGAGCAACGCTCGGCTAAGCCACAGCTGCCCCAACCCCAAACCTCTTCGGTGACAATGCCTCAAAGCCCCTACCCTCTCCCAGCACCAACCCCGCCATCACCCTAGCCGTTCCGGGAGCCAAAAGAATCCCATCGCGAAAATGCCCGGTCGCCACAAAGTAACCCGGCAGGGAAGTCTCCCCTAAAATCGGCAACCCATCCACCGCTCTTGGCCGCAACCCCGCCCAAGCTTCTCGGATGGCACCCAACTCCGGCACCAACGCCACCGCCGCCGCCCGCAAACGCTCAATTGCCTCCGGCCGCATCTCCTTATTAAATCCGGCTTCCTCGACCGTCGCTCCAACCACCACCGACCCATCGGACCGCGGGATCAAGTACACCTCAGGCGCTCGAACCACATATCGCAGCCCACCACCGTCAGCCACCGCCAACATCTGGCCTTTCACCGGACGCGTCGGACTCGGCGACGGCTCCAGTCCGCAGGCAATGTCCCCAGCCCAGGCGCCAGCGCAATTTACCACCGCTGCCGCGGAAAACTGGCCACGGGCGACGCGGACTCCCTTCGCTCGCCCCTTCTCGACCACAACCTCGGTCGCAGCTACTCCCGTATTCACTTCCACACCCTGAGCGCGGCAAGCCACACTCAAGCCAGCCATCAACCTCCTCGGATCCACACTCCACTCCGGCCACCACTGCACGTCTCTTCGTCCCACGCGCAGCCCCGGCTCCATCTCCGCCAACTCTGCGCTGCTCAACTTCCGAGACTCAGCGAGAAACGCTGCTGGCTTGCCTTCATCGACGACGATCGTCCCAAACTTCCTCAAATCCACGCCGGTCCCTGATGCCTCTTCAATCTCCGCCACAAACTCCCCATAACACTCCGCGCATAGCGCCGCCAACGCGCGCGCCGCCTCCGGAAGATGAGGATCGCACCAAGCCAGCATCCCTCCCGCCGCCGATGAAGCCTCCCCTCCCAACTCTCCTCGCTCCAATACCAGCACAGACGCACCGCGCTTGCGCAATTCCCACGCCAGCGACAACCCAATCACGCCGCCACCGGCCACGATAACGTCCCAAGTCTTCACGTCCTCATTCTATAAGCCCGTCTCTGGGACCGGGCCACATGAGCGCCAACCGAAGCGACTTGGAGTGGCCTGCCAGCTTCCCCGAAGCCCATTTATGAACAGTGTTCTACTCATCCACAGGTCTGAGCGGCAGAAGCTGGTAGACTCGGTAATTCGAGTTCAGCCTCGCACGCTCGTGACTGCTGATACTGAGTTCCACTTGGCCCGTGACGCAGGCGTTCTGGCGCATTCCCCCGGTTCGCAACGCCGGCATGTTGCTTGTATTCCAAGTGCCCGCGCTTCCACTCTTGATTCGCAATAAATCGCGGAGATAAGGGATTTCCAATGAGGCTCTCCACAGTTGTTCTGTTCGCTGGTTGCGCCCTTGTCGCCTTCCGCTGCGCGGTTGGCCAGCAAACTGGGAAAGAGATTGTGATTGAGGTGAAGGGCGCTTTACCGCAACCTTCCGACGCGGCTGACAGTTACGTCGGCGGATACCACTCATCTATCCACGGAGAAACGATCCGCTACCATTCACCGGACCCGGATGCGGACTCGGCGTTGCTGGTACGAGGGCAGAACGTCGCCCCCTCAATCTCCTGGGAAACCGATCCCATGCCGGATGTGCCTGGCGACTTTACCCAGTTCATCTGGCTGGCAGGGATTGAAAGTACCGGCTTTGTCGTGGAAGTAGACAGCCACAATTTCGACTTCCTCATCAACGGCCAGCGGTGGTTCACCTTCAGGAATGCGAAGGATGACACGGCGAAGAAGTGGAAGGTTACAGGTAAAGACGGCTCTGAACTGACGTTCAATGCCGCGATGGTAGACAATGCGGGTGATTTGTTCGGGTACATGGTCCTCAAAGTTCCTGCGAAAAACTTCCCGCCTGGAAAGTCGCTCCTGCTCGAAGTGAGAGGAGACAATTCGGGAAGCCCTGATTGGTACATGACTTTTCAACATGCTTTCAACTTCGTACCGAAAGTACGAGCCGAGCCTGCTCTGGTCAGAGATACCGGTCGTGAGATGCAATCGCTGCGGCTGAGCCTGGACAATTTGATTGCAGGCAGAACTCTCAGCCTGCGCACGCCTTCGCAAGAAATTGCCGATAGCCCCCTAAAGATCGGGGCGAATTTCTTGCGAATCGCTGTTCCCGAAGTGCAATCTCCGGAAATTGTCGCCATCCGATTCAAGCTGAACGGGCAGCTTGTGCAAACCGAAAATATTCAGGTCGTGCCCGTCAAGAGAAAGAATATTTATCTCCTGTGCTATTCGCACAACGACATTGGATACACAGATCTGCAGGCCGACGTCGAACGGAAACAGTGGAAGAACCTGGAGCAGGCGATGCAGCTCATCCGCCAGACGAAGGATTACCCGCCGGATGCCAGGTACAAGTGGAATATGGAAACGATCTGGGCGCTGGAGAGTTACCTCAAGCAGGCTTCTCCCGCACAACGGGAAGAAGTGTTCGCCGATATACGAGAAGGAAGCATCGGGCTGAGTGCGCTTTACGCCAACATGCTCACCGGCCTCGCCAATGCGGACGAGACGCCACATTTCTACGACTTCGCGCGGCACCTGCGAAGCGAGTACCAGATCCCGATGACGACGGCGGTGACTTCGGATGTTCCCGGTTTCAGTTGGGGGATCGTTTCAGCGATGGCACAGAGCGGCGTGAAGTATTTCGCCACGGCGCCGAACTCGGGCGACCGCATCGGATATACCTTGCAGGCGTGGGGCGACAAACCGTTCTACTGGGCGTCGCAATCGGGCAAGGAAAGGGTACTGACCTGGATGGCCGGTGCAAGCTATTCCAGTTTTCATGAAGGCTCACTGAGCCAACTCGGGGAAGAGAAGATCATGAAGCTGATGCGAAAGCTGGAGGAATCATCGTATCCGTACGATATGGTGCAGCTTCCTTACACGCTCGGCGACAATGGCGGGCCGGATCCAACCCTGGCCGATTTTGTCCAACATTGGAATGAGCGATACGTGACGCCGCGGCTGATCATTGCGACGCACGAGTCGATGTTCCGGGAATTCGAGAAGCGCTACGGTGCGACTCTCCCCGTCGTGCGAGGCGACTTCACTCCTTATTGGGAGGACGGGGCGGTCTCTACAGCGTACGAGGCTGCGCTCAACCGTGCGACGGCCGATCGCCTGATTCAGGGAGAGACTTTGTGGTCGATGCTGGCCCCAACGGCCTATCCGGCGTCGGAATACCAGGCCGCATGGCGCAATGTCGCCTTCTTCGACGAGCATACGTGGGGAGCACACAACAGTACGGAAGAGCCGGACTTACCTCTTGTGAAACAACAATGGGAGACGAAGCGTGAGTTTGCGCTGAATGCAGACAGCCAATCTCGCGAAGAACTAGAACAAGTGTTGCACACTCCATCGAAACACGTTCCACCGAAAAAGGAACTGTCGCATAAAGCAATCCAGGTCTACAACACAAACTCCTGGCCGCGGACTGACGTAGTTTTTCTTTCGCCGGAGGAGAGTTCGGCGGGAGATCGGGTGGTGGAATCCAGCGGCAAGCCGCTGCGGTCGCAACGCCTGTCCACGGGAGAACTGGCAGTGTTGGTCGATAACATTCCGCCGTTTTCGTCCGAGAAACTTGTAGTAACCCCTGGAAAGGACGACAGGCGTGATTCCGCAAAGGTCACAGGGAATGCGCTGGATAATGATTTCCTTTCACTGTCGATCAACCCGAAGACGGGGGCGATCGCCAGTCTGAAGTGGAAGAAGAATGGAGTTGAGTTGGTGGATGCAGCGCGCGGTGGGCTGGATGAGTATCTCTATGTGCCTGGCACCGATTCACGAAAAGCACAGAGGATCTCGAACGTGCATGTGCGTGTAAAAGAACAGGGAGACTTGGTGGTCTCTCTTCTCGTGGAGGGCGATGCGCCCGGCGCGAAGCATTATTCCAGCGAGATCCGGCTCGTTGAAGGAATCGACCGCGTGGACGTGATCGCGAATATTGACAAACTTGCTGTACGCCAAAAAGAGGGGGTGCACATTGCCTTTCCGTTCTCGGTACCTGAAGGGCAGTTGCGGTACGACGTAGCCGATGGCGTGGTTCGTCCGGAGACCGATCAGTTAGCCGGTGCTTGCAAGAACTTTTTCTCGGTGGAGAGTTGGGTGGACATCTCCAACCGGGAGTACGGTGTAACGTGGGCAACAGCGAACGCGCCGCTGGTGGAAATCGGCGAGATCACCGCCGAGCAGCCCTGGATAAAGTCGATCAAAACGTCATCCTCGATCTACTCCTATGTCATGAACAATTACTGGCATACAAATTACAAAGCTGATCAGGAAGGATCTGTCACGTTTGCCTATTCCATTCGGCCGCACGCAGCGTTCGATGCAACGGAAGCCGCGAAATTCGGCACCGAAAGAAGACAGCCGCTAATCGTTGGTATGTCAGTCAGCATGTCGGGCCCGTCCCGGCCGTTGCATCATCCACTGATGGAGCTGTCTTCAACGAAAATTCTTGTCTCTTCCATTAAGCCAGTGGCAGCTGCGAACAGTTGGCTGGTTCATGTCTATAACCCCACAGCGACAGATCAAGTGGCGGGATTCCGATGGAACGACGGCGAGCGCGTATCGATCCATCGCAGTGACGCAGCGGGAGAGTCTGGAAATTCCGTGCGCAATTTCGAACTGGCTGCTTTTGATGGTGCGTATTTTCTAATATCCCAAGAGTGACTTCCGCCATATGCGCACGATCGTGACAGTGATGTGCCCATGGAGATCCCGGCGAACTTAGCGCAGTCTGGCAGCGCGTTCAAGAACGGCTGACGCTTGGGGTCCAACAACGGAAACGGGCCGATGCACCGCCCGCAAGGCAGTGTGCTACCCTTTTGGTCAACTTTGATGTCGGACTCAGTGGGCAGCCAACGCCGACAGCGGGTTAGGACACAATTGGCGGTGGCCGGATTCTGCAATCGGGTCGGGTCTCAGAAGGTCAACATGGCTAAGGCAGCCAAACTCCGCATTGTACATAGGATCGCGGAATCGCGGCACCTCGACCTAGTCGAGTCCGTTGTTCAGCGTGGAGGTCCGACCTCCGATCTCGAACTAGTGTCCGCTTCCTGGCGAAGATGCACATCTGAACTTCTTGTCAACCCTGCCAGCCCGGCAGCTCCCCATATCATCACCGAAAACGAACTCCGGCATTTTCGCGAGCCCGTGAGCAAGGCAGTCGTCTATGCCCAGGAAGAAGTCGACCGTCTTTATGCCATCGTTCGCGAAGCGGGGTATGTCGTTTTGTTATGCAATACGGATGGAGTAGCCATCCATCACCGCGGAGATGAAGCCAAGGCGGACGAGTTCAAGCATTGGGGTATCTGGGTCGGGGGTGTGTGGTCGGAACAGCTAGAAGGCACAAACGGAATCGGAACATGTATTGCTGAACAACGGCCGGTTCTTGTCCATCGCGACCAACATTTTCGGACACGCCACACCGGACTCAGTTGCGCCGGTGCACCAATCTTTGACCCCAGCGGACGGCTGGCTCTGGTACTCGACACTTCGTCGATGACTTCGGATCAATCTCACTCATTGGCTTTGGCGGCGACAACAGTTGCAGCTCGCGGAGTGGAAGAACGACTATTTCGCGACTCGTTTTGCAACGTGTGGACGATCGTGGCCTCGCCCTTCGACGACAGTAGTCCAGCTTTGCTGTTGGCTGTCGACACTGACTTGCGAATCGTTGGTGCCGACCGACTCGCGCGTAACGCTTTCGCCTTGGATGACAACAGTCTGATTGGCGGCATACTGCTCTCGTCGATCTTCGACTATAGCCGGTCGGTTTTTCGTTGCAACCAGGAACAGGATGTCGCAGCGCGCTTCACGCGCATCGGTACTGATGACTGGTGGCGCGTGTTGATTACCCCTCCCCTTTGTGGATCGAAGGGTTGGCGCTCTCCGGCGGACGTTGCGATTCACTCGCGGCCGAGGATCAGCTTGCTGCATAACATTCCTCTCGAGGAGCCTGCTCCTCCGAATCGGGGCGGCCTCTCACCGGCCCGCGCGCACCGGATTTGCGAATACATTAACTCTAACCTTAACCAGGATATAAGTCTCGAAGTGCTAGCCGAATTAGCCGGGTTGTCGATACACCACTTCGCGCGGGCGTTCAAGCAAACTGTTGGTGTGCCGCCGCATTGTTATGTGCTGCAGCGCCGCATCGAACATGCCCAGCACATGCTTCGCAATACAGAGCTTCCACTCTCGGAGATCGCATTATCAGCAGGATTCTCTGACCAGAGTCATCTTGCCCGGCACTTCCGCCGCATGACCGGTGTGTCCCCCAGTCTGGCACGCTGGGAACAACGATAAGTCCTTTCCTTCGAATCAATCGTGAGCTTTCGGCGAGATTAAGTCACGGAGCCGCATCGCCCTATCCGGCGACTGCACCCACACAATTGAGCAAGAACGTCCCGACCGCAGCGCAATCGTCCAAGACCCTGTTTAGCGTTCCTGCCATGATCCTCCCATGCTCACGAGCACAAAGCCTGAACGCGGTCGTCATTGATGTCCGCTGAGTCATGCTGCGCTGGGTCGTCTGCTGGTGAGAGCAACAAAACGGGAACAAAGATTCCCTTGCAAAAAGGAGGGTCTGTCATGTGGCTCAATGGATTGTCTCTTGCCTATCGAAATCCGTTTGTCTTTCGTTTACCGCCGATGATCAAGGAGACGCGCGCCCGTTTCAACGAGCGACAGGCAGAGCGTATGCGAATTGCCCAAGATCTGCACGATACGGTGTTGCAAACTGTTCTCAGCGCATCGATGCAGCTGCATGCCGCAGCGGATCAGCTACCCGCGAATTCGCCGGCGAAACTCAGATTAAGCCGTGTTCTTGAATTGATGGGCTGCGCCATCGAAGAAGCCCGCCACGCAGTTCAAGGACTCCGTCCGCCCACTACAGAATTCGACGATCTGGCAGAGGCATTTGCCCGAATTCCGCGAGAGGTTGGCGCCGAAGAGCAAACTAATTTTCACGTCCTCGTGCTGGGCTCGGCCCAGCAGTTGCATCCGGTCATCCGCGACGAGATCTATCGTATCGGCCGCGAAGCATTGGTGAATGCGTACCGCCACTCCCGAGCCAGTCGCATCGAAGTGGAGCTGGAATATGGCGCCAGGCGTTTCCGGTTAATCGTCCGCGACAACGGCCGTGGGATCGATCCTCACGTGCTGCATGCGGGACGCGAAGGACATTGGGGACTTCCCGGCATGCGCGAACGAGCAGAGAAATTTGGCGCGAGACTCAGAGTTTGGAGCCGCACGAGTGCCGGAACGGAGATCGAGTTGTCCGTCTCCAACAGCATAGCGATCAATAACACCGTTATGGGTCCAGTGAAACCTAGCTAGCTCCTCAGAAGTCTTAGTGCTGTATCTGAAGCGCCCCACGAGTGAAGATCTATCGTTCCGATGCGCCGTGAAGGGGCGCTTCAGATACAGCGACTTGAAGGAAGCCGCCCT
>Ga0137409_10000255_pt1 | contig 56702 bp, 55 predicted proteins | sample CZODoug1_16funga_FD_122059 | JGI IMG/M metagenome (GOLD analysis project Ga0137409, IMG submission 122059) | Vadose zone soil fungal communities from Angelo Coast Range Reserve, California, USA - CZODoug1_16fungal (Hybrid Assembly) | ecosystem: Environmental > Terrestrial > Soil > Vadose zone... | reverse complement strand
TTGGCGACGAAGTCCGCGCCGACGTTGCCGTTGGCGCCGGTGCGGTTCTCCACGACTACCGGCTGGTTCCAGACCTCGGTGATCCTGGGACCGATGGCGCGCGCGAGAATGTCGGAGGTGCCACCCGCGGCGAAGGGGACGACGAAGCGGATCGGCTTGCTCGGGTACTGCTGAGCCGATGCCGGAAGGGCGACGAGGGCGGCAAGAGCCGCGGCAAGGGCTGCGCTGGCGAGCTTCATGGGTCCTCCGGGTCTGCTCAAAGGCCGAGTCCCGATTGTATTCGCAATGGCGCGGGCGGACGCGTTGACACCGGAAAACGCGGCGCCTAACATCTTTTTGCGCACTGGATCTCACAAGAAACGCGAAGGCCGGACCTCGGCCGCCGGGCGCACGTTCCCATCAAATCCTGAGGAGGATTGCGATATGAAGCCCCATCCGCTGATGGCGGGCAGCCTGTTGCTGTTTCTGGCGCAGACCGCGCTCGCCGACGATACGTTCATCCTGGCAACGGGCCGCCGTGACCCGCGCATGTACGCCATCGACCTGAAGAAGGCGCTGCGGCCGGAGAACAACAACACGCCGAACGCGATCGTCAGCCGTTCCAAGACGGCGCCCGACCGGCTCGACGGGAAACCGGTCGGCGATCCGGCCAACGTGGTCATCAGCGAGGACCGGAAGACGGCTTACGTCGTCAACCATCATGGCCCCATCAATAACGACGAATTCCTGCAGCACGGCGGGCGCGGGAGCATCGCCGTCATGGACGTCAAGAAGATGACCCAGCGGCGGCACGACGACACCGCCGACGCGCTCGAGCGGCAGATCGACAGCGGCCACTTCGGCGCGGTCGGCCTGGTCCTGCTCAAAGACCTGTTCGTCATCGGCAACGCCGAGAGCCACCTGACCGAGGACGGCGGCAACCGCGTGACTTTCGTCGATCGCAGAACCGGCAGCCTGCGCGGGGAAGTCGAGCTCGCCCTGGGGGCGGGCGCGCCGGGGTTTCCCTGCCCCGCGTTTCCCGTTCCCTTCAAGTCGCCAAGCGGCCCGCCGGCGTTCGAGCATCCGTTCCCGCAGGCGAACGGCACGTTCTCTCCGGTTCCGCTGCTCTCGCCCTTCCCGGTCTGGGGCTGCTTCCCCGACACGAACGGCGTCACGCTCGGCCGCGCTCACAGCGGCAAGACGTATCTGTTCACCGCGAACGGCGGCACCGACGACGTCTCGGTGATCGACCTCGAGCGGGCGCTCGCCGGAGACAGGAGAGCGGAGATCCTGCGCATCCCGACGCAGATCGGTCCCTGGGGGATCGCGGCGAGCCCGAACGGACGCTGGATCGTGGCCGCGAACCGGGAGAGCCAGAAAGTCGCGTTCGAGGGGAACACGATCTCGATCATCGACGTCGACCTGGCCCGCACCGGTTCGCCGAACGCCGAGGTCGCGCGCGTGCGCGTCGGCACCGACTCTCCCAGCGGGCAGACGCGGCCGTTCATCCCGTCGTTCACGCCGGACGGGAAGGAGATCGTGGTCCCCAACTTCCGCTCCAACAACGTCTCGATCGTCAATCTCGCGCTTGCGCTGGCCAAGGACCCCGGTGCCGAGGTCGCGCGCATTCCTCTCGTCCGGCCGGCCGAACCAGACGGCGCGCCGATCCGGGCCTCGCGACCGAAGGGGTCGGCGGTGACCTCCGACGGACGGTACGCGGTGATCTCCGCCGGTCCGCGCGTCACCCTGAACCCCTTCCTCCCGACCGGGACGGTGTCGATCATCGATCTCAAGAAGCGGGCGGTCGTGGCGACCGTGACTGGGGTCGGCAACGATCCGTACGGTCTGGCGGTCGTCGACCGAGAGGACGACTGACGGGCTCAGCGGGCCGGAAGCGGAACGTCGACAACGGCGACGGAGCACTTGCCGGCCACGTCGGAAGGATCCTCGCAGGCGTCGCGCAGCGGGATCTCCGACGGGCCGCGGCCCGTCGCCGCGACCAGGACGGCGCAGGCGAGGCTCGGACCGGCGCCGGGCCCGCCCAGCTCGAACAACCCATAGCGGTCGCTTCGCGCGGTGCGGTCCGCCTCGCCCGGGCAGCGCAGGGTCGCCAGCGCGCCCGCGACCGCCGCACTGCCGTCCGCGGCGCGCACGTGCCCCTGCACGCTCCAGGCGGGCTCGCACGCGGCGGCTGCACACACCGCAAGTACGGCAAAGAGGCGTCCCATCGATCCCTCGACCGGTGAGATGCCGCGGCGAGCACTTCCGTTGCCCGGCCGGTGCGGTTCCGGCCAGGCTGCGGCGCGGTGCCGCGCCCACCGTTGCCGCGGCGCCCGCGGACTGCTACAGAGCGCCCCTTCCGAGGGAGGCTTTCATGGCGGGACTGCTGGAAGGCAAGGTCGCGATCGTCACCGGAGCGGGCGGCGGCATCGGCCGCGAGCACGCGCTCACCTTCGCGCGCGAAGGGGCCAAGGTCGTGGTCAACGACCTCGGCTCCGACCGCCACGGCGGGGGCAAGGGTGGCGAGATGGCCGATCAGACCGTCGCGGACATCAAGGCGGCAGGCGGCGAGGCCAGCGCGAACTACGACAGCGTCGCCACCCGCGAGGGCGCCGACGGGATCATGTGGTCCGCGCTCAACAAGTACGGGCGCATCGACGTGCTGGTGAACAACGCCGGCATCCTCCGCGACAAGACGCTGCTCAACATGAGCGAGCAGGACTTCGACCTGGTCATCGACGTTCACCTGCGCGGCACGTTCCTCTGCACGCAGGCCGTGGGTCGTATCTTCAAGACGCAGGGCAAGGGCGGGCGCGTCGTCAACACCACCTCCCTCTCGGGCCTCCTGGGCAACTTCGGCCAAGGCAATTACGCGGCGGCGAAGGGCGGCATCTACTCGCTGACGCGCACCGCCTCGATGGAGTTCCAGCGCATGGGCGTCACCGTCAACGCCATCGCGCCCGTCGCGCTGACGCGCATGACGCAGGACCTGCAGATGTTCAAGGGGCTGAGCGCCGAGCAGATCGGTCCGCAGTACGTCGCGCCGGTGGCTGCCTTCCTGGCCTCCGACCTCGCCGCCGACATCACCGGCACCATCGTCGGCGTGCAGGGACCGAAGATCTTCGTCTACAAGATGATGGAGGCGGAGGGAGTCACCCGCGAGGGAGGGCCCTGGAGCCCCGCGGAGATCAGGGAACGCTGGGCGGAGATCAGCAAGGTGTAGGAAAGCTCGACATCGACGTCGGGATTCGACGTGTTCAGCGGGGGCCCGGCTTGCGCCGGAGCCCCCGCGAGACGGGCGCCCTGCCCGCCGCCGCCTCTAGGGAGAGGCGGGAATCGTGTAATCGATGATCACCACGCCGCGCTGGGGTGCGTCGTCTTCCTCGTGCCTGTCGTTCTGCTGCGCGGGGCGGCTGGGCTCCGGAACGGGGAGCTGCGGGCGGGGGCGGTGGCTCTCACGCTCCTGCTCGCGTCGCCGGATCTCCTCGATGATGAACGCGTCGAGCATGAGCCACCTCCAGGTTCACATCGGTCGCTTACGTCACGTTCGATGCAAATCCGGGACCATCGGTTCCGCCCACCTCCGAGGTTCCGAGCCAACGAGGGCCTGTTCGCCCTCTTCTTTCAGATACCAAGAACTTCCACGAGGGTCAACTTACGGCTCCAGCGTTCGGGGAGCTACCCGTCCTCACATTCCTGTGACGATTTCCGTCTCCGCTCCATTCACTTCGTGACAGGCGCATCAGTGCGACGGGGTCCTACCCCGGTGCATCGCCTCGGCGCGCGCCTTGAAGTTCGCCAGCATCGCCGGGAAGGCCTGCGCGGCGAGGGCCTTCTCCAGCCCACGGGGCACCCGGGGCTGGAGCTCCAGCTCGATCGCGTACGTCGCGGTCGTGCCGCCGGAGGGCGACGCCTCGAGCGTCCAGCGCCCCTCGTCGCGCTTCATCAGATCCCCGCGCACCAGCCGCCACTCGATGCGCGAGGGCGCGCTCTCCACGTGCAGCAGGGTGAACTCGATCAGCTTGATGCGTGCGTCGAGCCGGTAGGTCACCTCGACCGAATCCCCGGTTCGCGGGCCGACGGAGACTGCCTTCACCTCGGGCAGGAACTCCGGGTAGCGCGCGTAGTCGCGCAACACCTCGAAGAACCGCTCGGGCGGCACGTCCACCTCGATGCTGCGGCGCGCCTTCGCCATCCTCGTCAGGGTAGCACCAGCCGCCCCGGACGGCGCGAACGCGTCCTACAGCGCGAAGTTCGGCTTGTGCTCGAAGAAATGCGTGGTCTCGAGGTAGCGAATGGTGTGGCTCTTCGAGCGCATCACCACCGATTGCGTCGCCGCCCCGCCCTTGAAGAAGCGGACGCCCTTGAGGAAGTCGCCGCTCGTCACGCCGGTGGCCGCGAAGATGACCGGCCCCTTCGCCATCTCCTCGACCGTGTAGATCTTGTTCGGGTCGCCGATGCCCATCTTGCGGGCGCGCTCGATCTCCTTCTCGTTGCGGAAGGCGAGCTTGCCCTGCATGTCGCCGCCACAGCAGCGCAGCGCCGCGGCAGCGATCACCCCTTCGGGCGCGCCGCCGATGCCCATCAGCACGTCGACGCCGGTCTCGATGAAGCAAGTGGCGATGGCGGCGGATACATCGCCGTCGCCGATCAGCTTGATGCGCGCGCCGCTGGAACGGACCTCGGCGATCAGCTTCTCGTGGCGGGGCCGGTTCAGGATGATCACGGTGAGGTCCTCGACGTACACGCCCTTCCGGTCGGCGATCGCGCGCAGGTTCTGGGTCGGCGACTTGCGCAGGTCGATCACGCCTGCTCCGCTGGCGCCCACCGCGATCTTGTCCATGTACGTGTCGGGCGCGTTGAGCAGGTTGCCCTTGTCCGCCATGGCGATGACGCTCAGCGCGTTCGGTCCGCCCGTCGCCGTGATGGTGGTGCCCTCGAGCGGATCGAGCGCGATGTCGACCTCGGGATCGTCGGCGGCGCCCCGCCCCACCTTCTCGCCGATGTAGAGCATGGGCGCCTCGTCCCGCTCGCCCTCGCCGATCACGATGGTGCCGCGGATGTGCAGGGCGTTGAAGGCCTTGCGCATCGCATCCACCGCCGCCTGATCGGCCGACTTCTCGTCGCCACGGCCCATCAGCCGGGCCGAGGCCATCGCCGCGGCCTCGGTGAGGCGTACGGCTTCGAGACCGATGTTGCGATCCATCATGGTTCGTACCCCTCCGGAAGCGTCGGGCCGCTGGTGGCCGCGCCCTTCATCGCCGCGACCAGCCAGTCGGGCGCGCGCGTCGGACGGCCGTCCTTGGTGATGCAGGCGTGCACGGTGTGGCCGAGGATCAGCACCTCGCTCGTGCCCGCGCGGAAGACCTTGTACTCGAACCGGACCTTCACGCGCGTGTGGCTGACCCGGAGAGGGATCTCGAGCACGTCGTCGTACCGCGCCGGCTTCAAGTAGCGCACGCCCACCTCGAGGACCGGCAGGTAGATCCCGCGCTCCTCGATGTGCGCGTACGTCAGCCCCAGCTCGCGGATCCACTCCCCGCGCGCGCCCTCGAAGAATCTCAAATACGTCGCGTAGTACACGACTCCCATCTGGTCCGTGTCGCCGTAGAGCACGCGGTGCCGGTACGGGGCCACGGCGCGGGTGTAGCACAGAGCCGGAAGAGGAGCGCGGAGCAGCCGCGTGCACCGTCACGCCCAGGACCTGGCGTAGGCGCACTCATTGACGGGCCCGTGGCCGTTGCTACCGTCCGCCCGAGGCACGCACCTCCTGGAGGCGACGATGGCGATCGCATGGCGGCGGGACCCGGATGACGCGCTCGTAGAGGCAAAGGTGCGCGGACGGCACGTCCTGTTCGACTTCAGCGCCGCGCCGATGTGAGGGGGTTGTGCTCGGCTGGATGCCGAGGTCTACCCCGACGAGCGCGTCGAGAGGTTCGTGACGGAGAACTTCATCCCGGTGCGGATCCACATCCGCGAGCAGCCGGAAGCGTGGAAGCGCCTGGGCGAGCGGTACGGCGTGCAATGGACGCCCACCGTCCTGGTGGTCGACCCCCTGGGGGTCGAGCGACACCGCATCGAGGGCTTCATTCCGGCCGACGAGCTCGTCGCGCAGCTGATGCTCGGATTGGGCAAGTCGGCCTTCGCCCGCCAGGAGCTCGGCGAAGCCGAGCGGTGGTTCCGCGAAGCGGTCGAGCGCTTCCCCGACACCGATGCGGCGCCCGAAGCGCTCTACTGGGCCGGGGTGGCGCTCTACAAGAAAACGAACGACCCCTCGGCGCTGGCGCACACCGCGGAAGCGTTCACGCGCCAGTACCGGGACAGCCTCTGGGCAAAGAAGGCTTCGGTCTGGCTCAAGCCGGAAACCATGCGCGACGCCCGCGCCTGAAAGCGCGCGCTACTGCACGCGGTAGGCCGCCAGGTCCAGGCGCGATTGCTCCTGCGTGCCGCGAGCCGATACGATCTGGGTGCGGACCTGCACCAGGCCGACGTTGGGCGCGTAGGTCCACTCGGTGACGAATTTGCCGGCTCCTTGGGGGGTCGTCACCGGCGACTCGTTGCGGACCACGACGCATTTGCTGAAAGCGCCGGCGCGCGTCTTCACCGTGGCGTCGGCCGCCGCTACCGTGAAATGCTGCACCACCAGGTTTTGCACGGCGGTCCAGTGCGCACCGGGCCTGAGCGGCGCGTGCAGGAGGTACTGGTCTGCGTCCCGGACGCCCTCGGAATCGGCGCGCACCCGGCCCCGGTGGTCGTCGAGGAACCACGGGCCGTCGCGCCCGACGATCTGGATGGTCTCTCGCCGCGCGCCGGGCGTGTACTCGTAGGTCCAGGAGTTGCCCACCGCGAGCGGATAGTAGATCGCCGGATCGGCACCGGAAGGCGCCGGGGGGTTGTCGCGAGTCTCGGCGGTCTTGCAGGAGGCGAGCGCCAGCAGCAGGAACACGAACCGCTTCAATGGGACCTCGGGCGCGGCGGGTGGACGTCTCGCGCGCTGGCCTCCTCGCGCTTGCGGCGCAGCTCGACGAGCGCGTCGGTCGCTGCGTGGCGCACTTCGTCGTCGGGAGCGCCGCTCTCCAGCGTGTAGAGGAAGGCCTCGGCGGTTGGGCCGCCCAGGCTGGCCAGCGCGTACAGCACCTGCGCGACGAGCTGCGGCGGGCGCTTGCGGGTCATCTCGATGAGCGGCTCCACCGCGCGCCGATCGCCGATCGCCACCAGGGCCCCCACCGCGCGCAGCGCGACGGCCGGGTTGTCGTCCTCGAGCCGCGCGATCAGCTGCGGCACCACCGCCGGGCTGCGCCGGTCGGCGAGCGTGCGGATGGCGTAGTCGCGGACCCGGGGATCAACGTCGACCAGGTCCCGGGAGAGCTCGTCATCGGTCTTGCGGCGCGACTCGAGCTGCCAGGCGAGCCCGCGGGCCGCGTCGTCCAGGGCGCCGCGCAGCGCTCCCTCGAAGGCAGCCAGCCTCACGGCCGCCTCGGTGCCCGCGTCCGCCGCGCTCGCCGCGCGACCCGCGCCTTCCGACACGGTCCTCTCCGGATCTCCTTCGGGCGAGGCGGCGGTCAGCTCCAGGACGAGCTGCACGTCGGCCACCGCGCCCTCCCCGCCGGCCAGCCGGCGCGCCGATTCCAGATCCAGCCGCACGCGCGCCGAGGCGCCCTCGCGCACCGCGAAGTGACGCGTCCTCTCCAGGGCCGCCTTCATCTCCCTGCGCACCTGTTCGGCCGGGATGGCCAGCTCCGGCACCCGGGCGAGGTTGCCCTCGGAGACCGACAGCGTCCCCACGGCGACGGCGCCCGGCGGGAGCCGGTTGCAGGACAGGGCAGCGGCGAAACCCGCCAGCACCCAGGCGCGGCGAAGAGGCATGCTCCGCGGATGCTAGAGGGTGCCGCCCGCAGGGTCAAAGACGCGCGCTGCGGATCGGCCGGCGCCGGGCGATTCCGCTCATTCGTGCGGCGGCTCGCCTTCGCCGGACCCCGAGGACGGCGCTTCGGGTGTGGTGGGCTCGGGGACCGGAGTGGGCTCCGCCACCACAGCCGGAGGCGTCTGCGCCAGGCGAGGCGTCCCGATCGGCTGGCCCCACGCCTGCTCGGCCGCGCTGGTCGCGCGGGCAGGCCGATCCTCGCCCCGGCGCGGGCGGCGGCGGCCCTCGCGATCCTCCCCCTCGCCCTCGGCCCGCGGAGGCTCGGGCGCGGCAGGCGCGGGCACGGCAGGCGCGGGCACGGCAGGCGCGGGCGCGGCGGGCGCGGGCACGGCAGGCTCGGACGCGGCCGGCGGCAAGGCGGGCTCGGCCGGGTGAGCCTCGGCAGGGGCCTCCGGCTCAGGCTCGGGGCCGGACAGCGGAGGGGGGATCGGATCGGCCGGTTCGACCCGCTCGATCCGCTCCTCGGACGGCCGCTCGCGGCGATCGCGATGCGAGGGGGACCCCTTCGCCACCGAGGCGAAGAATGCCTCGTCGACGTCGGCGAGCTCCACGACCTGCACGCAGACGCCCACCCTCAAGGAGACGAGCTCCTCGGCGAGCGCGTCGCCGGCGTAGAGCGCGACCGGCGGCTGGCCGGCGGCGGACGCCTCGGCCCGCGCATCGCGGCCCGCCTCGCCCGCGGCCAGCACCAGCCCCATCTGTGCGCTGTAGTGCGCCAGGTCCTTGCGCAACTCCTGCACGTCGGCGCGACCGATCTCGCGCGCTCCCCGCGTGAGCTTCACCGCCACTCGCAGATCGGAGACGCCGCGCCGCTGCCGCGCCAGGTAGAGCGGCCCCTCCTTGCTGCGCTTCGCGACCCGCACGTCGCGCATCCCCATCTTCTCCAGTAGCTGCGCGCAGAGTTGCTCGAAGCCGCTCGTCTCCAGGTCGGCGACGCGGCGGCGGAGCGCGCGCACAACGGCGCGCCGCCCTTCGGCCAGGAGCTGCGTGCCGGACATGGGCCGGCCCAGGCCGGTGTGCGAGGTGCGCGCCTCCTCGGGCATGGCCGAGGGCGCGGGGAACTCGACCAGCGTGACGCGCTCGCCGTCGACGATGAACACGGGCTTGCGCCCCGCCTCGGTGCGCCGGCGGTTGTCCTCCAGGAGCGCCTGGACCAGCGAGGCGTGGTCGCGCACCAGGGCCTCGCTGAGCAGGTTCTTCTTGAACAGCCCGTCGGACAGCTCCGAGATGGGCGCGCCCGACTGGCGCTGCGCGAGCCACTCGAACACCACCTCGGCCGGCGGGGGGAAGCGCCGCTGACCGCGCTTCCGCTCCTCCTCCTGGTCCTCGGCACCGGGCTGCAGCGCCTCGATGCGGCGCCGCGCCTGCGCGTTGATGGCCCGCGGCTCGCGCTCGCGCGGCCGGTAGAGCGCCACGCCGTCGTCGGCGGGGTGGAGCGGGGGTGCGACCGGCTCGACCACCTGCTCGAGGGGGACGCTCCACTCGACGAGGGCGAAGGTGCCCTCCGGCGCCACCGCGATGACTTTACGGTCGTCGTCGCGCTTGGCCATGGCCGCGAGGCGCTGGCCCATGGTCACCTCCGGATCCTGCCCGACGTGGCTGAGCAGGTTGTCGCGGACGGCGACGTCGGCGATTTCCTTGTAGTGCAGTGGCTTTCCGGCGCGCCGCAACACTTCGACGGCGGCTTCCGTGAACGTCATGTCGAACCGCTCCAGTTGCCCGCGGGGCTGTGGAAGCTTCCCTTGGGCCGGTGGAAAAAGGCCCGAAACCGTAAAGGGTTTGCGCCCCCGTGTCAACGCACTCAGTCGTTGCCGGTGGGGCGGCGCTGTTTTTTTGCACGGCGCGGCCGTCACGGATGTACTCTGGCGGGAGTGATCCGCATCCGGCCCGGCAGCTCCTGGCGCCTGAACCCCGGCTATCTCGACGAGCTGCGGGCGCTCTCCCCTCCCAGGGCGCGCAGCTTCGACGGGGGCGGGATCCTCGACGTGGTCGGCATCGAGGTGGACGGCGTCGACATCGCCGCAGGCGTGGGCGAGGCGGAGGTGCTGGTCGCCGTCGACGAGCTGCTCGCGGCGCTCCGGCAACTCGCGGAGGGAAGCGCGGCGGCGCAGGCGACCGTCGGCCGCGGACCCACCGAGCTGGTGCTGGAGGCGCGCGACCCCGGCGTGCTGCTGTCGCTGGTGACGCTGGCGCCTCCGGCGCGGATGCTCGCCTCCGGCTTGCTGCTGGACTTCGCCCGGCTGTGGTCGGCGGCCGCCGCCGCCGCGCGGAGCCTGGCTGCGGACCTGATCCGCATCAGCCCGGCGCTGGCGCAGTCGCCGCTGCTGCGCCGCCTGCACGGCGCTGCCCGGCAACCGGGGTCGACCAGGGCCCGCGCGGCGGCGTGGCCGCACGCGGAGGGGCGAGCGTTCGTGGCGCGATCCGGGCGCGGCGCGGTCCGCTGCGAGGTGCAGGTCCCGGCGGCAGCGGCGGCGCGCCTGGCCGATCGCGCCGAGCTGCCACGCGCGCAGCTGGCTCCGCTCCTCGGGTCCGGCGCGGTGGCGCTGCGGTTCGCCGGCGCCCCCGCTCTGCAGTGGGAAGGCCCGGTGTACCTCGCGCTGCGCAACCTGGTCCGCGAGGCGGAGGCGCTGGTGCGCGCCTGGGAGGCCGGCGAGCCGGCTTTCCAGCTCCACTTCTCCTCGACGGACCTGGCGTGCGACCTGACGCGCGACGAGGTGCGCGCTCCCGGCTGGCGGGCGCCGGCCGCCGTCTCGCCCGCGGCGCTCGCGCTGGCGCTCGCCGGCGCCGCCCGGGCGTACGCCGAGAAAGCGCAGCGGCTCGGGGAACGGCGCGTCGACGCCGACGACCCTCTGCGCGACCTGCGCGCTTCCGCCGCGCGCCTCACCCGGCATTGCGCGGAGCTGCTCTCGGGCGAGCTGCGGAGGGCTCCGGAGATCGTCGCCGCGCCGCCGCCGCAGAAGGCCGTGCGCGCGCCCCAGCCGCCGCTGTCGCGCGGCCGCATCCGCCGGCTGGTCTATCGGCAAGGCTGGCGCGTTCCGGCCGAGGAACGGCCCGGAGCCATCTGGCCCTGCGCCGGCGCCGTGGTCACGGTCGGCCTGCACCAGGTGGTGGGGCGCGACGCCGCCTCGGGCCGCACCCTGTTCGAGGAAGCCTGCCGCTTCGCCGTGCGCGCCTGGGGCGGCGACGACCTGTTCGTCTCGGCTGCGGAGTCGCTCGCGCGCATCGATCCGCTCACCGGCTCGGCGCGCTGGCGCCGCCGCCTGTCCGCGGCGGCCGAGCTGTGGGCGGTGCCCGGAGGGGTGGTCCGCGCGGGGACCGCCGGGCTGGAGCGGTTTTCCGACGCAGGCACGCAGGCGTGGCGGTCGCGGCTCCCCGGCGGAGCGCCCACCGAGGCGCTGCACGCCGAGGGCGTGCTGGCGTGCGCCGGCCGGGGAGTGCTCACCGCCCTGGACGCGGCCGACGGGCGTCTGTTGTGGAAGCGCCGCGCCCGGGTGCTGGCGCTCGCCGCCGCGCCGGGGCGGCTCGTCGCCCTGTGCGGGGGTGCGCGACCCGCCAATCTGTTGATCGCCGTCGACCCCTACTCGGGCCGTTTGTTGTGGGAGCGGCCCCTTCCCGAGGGGAGCGAGGCGGCCCTCTGCCTGTGGTCCGATTCGGCGCTGATCGTCTCGGGCGAGCGGCAGCGCGAGCTGACCGCGGCGCGGCTCGCCGACGGCACCCGCCGCTTCTCCGTCGCCCTTCCCTTCCCCGGGCACGCGCTCCTGGGCGCCGACGAGCAGGCGCTGATCGCGACCGGCGCCGGCGGCGCCGCGGCCCGGATCGACGAGCGCGGCCGCGTCGCCTGGCAGCTGGAGCCCGAGGGAGACGCTCCGGCGGAGCGCGCCGTGCTGCAGCGCGGGGTGGTGCTGCTCCGGCGCGGAGGCGTGCTGCTGTGCGAGTCGACCTCGGGCCACGAGCTGGCCCGGCTCGCCTCCGAGCCGCCCAAGGTCGCGGCGGTGGCTGACGACATGTCGGTGGCGCTGCTCGACGACGACGACGTGCTCTCGCTGCACCGGCTCGCCACCCACCTCAGCGTCGTCTAGCCGCCGCCGGAGCGCCTGAAAGTGTTTCACGCGGAGCTCGCAGAGACCGCAGAGGGGTTCTTTTTTTTGAAAGACGACTCTGCGCGCTCTGCGTGCTCCGCGTGATCGCTTTTCGCCGGGTCGTGCGCCTGAGCTTGAAAGGAGCAAGGGGGCCGCGTTCCAGGCGGCGCTACCACTTGACCGGGGACAGGTCCTGCTCGGCGTGGTCGTTGAAGGTCAGCGTGCGCTCCTGGTTGACGAGCGGGAGCCTGACCTTGCGCTGGTAGCTGAACCAGATGTTCACGTACTTGGGTACCTGGGTGCGCTGGATCTGCAGGTCACCTTCGTCGAACGCGATCGGCATGCGCACCTCGGGCCTGCCCACCTTGTCCTCGCCGGCCACGTCGAAAACCCCGTGCAGCTTGTTGACGATGAACTGCTTGACGGCCTGGTCGTCGGTCTGGCGGTAGCACTCGTTGGCCGCCTGGCGCAGGATTCCGTTCACCTCGAAGTTGTCCCAGTACGCTTGCCCGAACGCGAACAGGCAGTACACGCCGGCGGCGAGCGCGACGAAGATCGTCGTCGTCATGAGCGTGATCCCGCGCGGCTCCCGCATGGAGCGAATCTAACCCGCCGGGTGCGCGCCTCAAGAAATCGGACGTGGGTGCGTGTCAGTGCACCGCGCGGAAGATGCGCTCGAACCGGATGCCGGCCCGGCCTCCGAAGGAGATCCAGATGATGCTGGCGCGGCCCTTCACGTAGCTGAAGGGGATCTGCCCGATGCCGCCCTCGACCCGGCTGTCGGCGGAGTTGTCGCGGTTGTCGCCCATCATGAAGAGGCGGCCGGGGTCGACGACGAACGACATGTTGCGCGCGAATCCGGCGTCCTTGCGCTGCAGCACGGGGTGGCGCACCCCGCCGAGGTCCTCGATGTACTCGTCGGCCGTCACCTCGATGTCGGTGTCGGTGAATTCCGAGTGCTCGGTGTACCGGTACTCGCCGACCGACTGGCGCTTCTGCTCGACCCCGTTGATGTAGACGACGTTGTCGCGGATCTCGATGTGGTCCCCGGGCAGGCCGACGACCCGCTTCACGTAGTCCACGTCCGGATGCTGGGGCACGATGAAGACCACCACGTCCCCGCGCTTGGGCGCGCCCTCGCCGATCTTGTGGACGTGCGACGCATCGGTGAACGGGACGCGCAGCCCGTACGCCATCTTGTTGACGAAGATGAAGTCGCCCACCAGCAAGGTGGGGATCATCGAGCCGGACGGGATGTGGAAGGGCTCGAAGACGAAGGCGCGCAGGAGCAGCGCCACCAGGATGGCGCCGCCGATGCTCTCGGTGTACTCGCGCGCCGCGCTCTTGCGGGCGAAGGCGAGGTGCTGATCGAGCGAGGCGTCCAGCCGGGTGCGCGCCTCCAGCGCGGCGGTTCCGGTCCGGCTGCCGTTCAGCGCCTCGTCCACCCCGCGAATGCCGCGCTCCACCTCCTGCGCCGCGGCCTCGGGGATGCGCGAGCGGTTGCGCCGCAGCATCCGCACCGCCGCCCGGCGCACCGAGCGCGCCTCGTTGCGCGCTCGCTTGCGCACGCCGTAGGGCATGGCGGATCCGATCAGGGAGAGCACGAACACCGCCGCGAACACGGCCAGCGACCCGAACAGATAGTCCTGGTGGCGTAGCTTCCACTGCGCGAATACCGCCAAGGCGGCCGCGGCCGCGCCGATGGCGAGCAGGCGCCCGTACCCGGAGGCCTTGTAGAAGTCACGCGCGCCGCGGTCGGCCGCCGCCACCAGTTGGGCGTCGCGATCCTGCTCCTCGCGCTTCACGTTGGCGGCGCGCTCCTTGGCCGTGTTCATCCGTCCACCTTGAGCACCGCCAGGAACGCCTCCTGCGGGATCTCCACCGAGCCGACCGCCTTCATGCGCTTCTTGCCTTCCTTCTGCTTCTCCAGGAGCTTCCGCTTGCGCGAGATGTCGCCGCCATAGCACTTCGCGAGCACGTTCTTGCGCATCGCCTTCTGGGTCTCGCGCGCGATCACCCGGCTACCGATCGCCGCCTGGATGGCCACCTCGTACATCTGCTTGGGGATCTCCTCCTTGAGCTTCTCGCAGACGACGCGGCCGCGCTGGTAGGCGCGCTCCCGGTGCACGATGGTGGAGAGGGCGTCCACCGGCTCGCCGTTGATGAGGATGTCCAGCTTCACGAGGTCCGCTTCCTGGTAGCCGACCGGCTCGTAGTCCAGGGAAGCATAACCGCGCGAGATGCTTTTCAGCTTGTCGAAGAAGTCGAACACCACCTCCGCGAGCGGGATCTCGTAGGTGATCTGGACGCGCTTGGTCCCGATGTACTTGATGTCCTTCTGCGTGCCGCGCCGGTCCTGGCACAGCTGCAGCACCGCTCCCACATATTCGTTGGGCACGTAGATGTGGGCGTTGAGCATCGGCTCCAGGAGCTTCTCGATCTCACCTTCCGGCGGCAGCTTGGCGGGATTGTCGATCAGCTGCTCGCTGCCGTCCTTCTTCACGATCTTGTAGACGACGGACGGAGCGGTGGTGATGAGGTTGAGGCCGTACTCGCGCTCGAGGCGCTCCTGCACGATGTCCATGTGCAGGAGGCCCAGGTAGCCGCAGCGGAAGCCGAAGCCCAGCGCCTGCGAGGTCTCCGGCTCGTAGACGAAGGCGCTGTCGTTCAGGCGCAGCTTCTCCAGCGCGTCGCGGGTCGATTCGTAGTCGGCGGAGTCCACCGGGAAGATCCCGGAGAACACCATCGGCTTGATCTCCTTGAACCCGGGCAGGGCCGCATCGGTCGGGCGGAGCGGGTCGGTCAGGGTATCGCCGACCTTGGCGTCCTGGATGACCTTCACGTTGGCCACCACGAATCCGACCTCGCCCGCGATCAGGTTCTCCTTCCCCCGCGCCTTCGGGGCGAACACGCCCACCTCGCTCACCTCGTACTCGCGGCGGTTGGACATGAACACGATCTTCTGGCGCGGGCGGACCGTCCCCTCGACGATGCGCACCAGCATGATCACGCCGCGGTAGCTGTCGTACCAGCTGTCAAAGATGAGCGCCTTGAGCGGAGCCGCCGGGTCGCCCTTGGGCGGCGGCACGTCGTGGACGATCTCCTCGAGCAGCTCCTCGATGCCGACGCCCTCCTTGGCGCTGGTGGGGACCGCGCGCGAGGCGTCGAGCCCGATCACCTCCTCGATCTCGCGCCGGGTGCCCTCCACGTCCGCGCTGGGGAGGTCGATCTTGTTGATCACCGGCACCACGGTCAGGTCGTGCTCGAGGGCGAGGTAGACGTTCGCGAGCGTCTGCGCCTCCACGCCCTGCGAGGCGTCGACCACCAGCACGGCCCCCTCGCAGGCGGACAGGGAACGGCTCACCTCATAGGCGAAGTCGACGTGCCCAGGCGTGTCGATGAGGTTCAACACGTAGTCCTTGCCGTCCCTCTTGCTGCGCCAGTTCATCCGCACCGACTGCGCCTTGATGGTGATCCCGCGCTCCCGCTCCAGCTCCATGTTGTCGAGGAACTGGTCCTGCGCCTCGCGCGCGGTCACCGTCCCGGTCTTCTCCAGCAGCCGGTCGCTCAGCGTGCTCTTCCCGTGATCGATGTGCGCGATGATGGAGAAGTTGCGCAGGTGCTGGTTCTCGGCGGGCATTGGGGGAGGGCGGGGTCTAACACGGCGATCCCGGTGGCACAATCAGCCGCCGCCGTATTCGGCGGCGCTGCGCTTTCGGAGCGGCGATTCGCGGCGCCGCGTCCGGCGGCGCTGCGCTTTTCGAAAGCGGCGCTTCAGCGGCCGGCGAGCTCGCCGCGGAACCACTCGATGGTGGGACGGAGCCCGCGGTCGAGGGGGACGCGGGGCTCCCAGCCTAGCAGCGAGCGGGCGCGGGAGATGTCCGGGCGGCGCTGGCGGGGGTCGTTCTCCGGGAGCGGACGCGCCGATCGCACCTTGCCCCCGCCGCCCGCGGCGCGGCGGACCACCTCGGCCAGCTCGAGCAGCGTGAGCTCGTCGGGGTTGCCCAGGTTCACCGGCAGCCCGTCGCCCCGCTGCCAGAGGGCGACCAGCCCGTCGACCAGGTCGTCCACGTAGCAGAAGCTGCGCGTCTGGGTGCCGTCGCCGAAGACGGTGAAGTCCTGGCCGCGGATGGCCTGCGTGACGAACGCCGGCACCACCCGGCCGTCGTCGACGCGCATGCGCGGGCCGTAGGTGTTGAAGATGCGCGCGATGCGGACTTCCGTCCCGTGTACGCGGGCGTAGGAGGTGACGAGGGCCTCCCCGAACCGCTTCGACTCGTCGTAGCAGGCGCGCGGCCCGACCGGGTTGACGTTTCCGAAGTACGTCTCGCGCTGCGGGTGCTCGAGCGGGTCGCCGTACACCTCGGAGGTCGACGCCTGCACCATCGCCGCGCCGGCGGCCCGCGCCAGGTCGAGCGCGTTGCGGGTCCCCGTCGATCCGACCTCCAGCGTCTGGAGCGGCAAGCGGTCGTAGTCGAGCGGCGAGGCGGGCGAGGCGAGGTTGAACACCACCGCCGCCGGGCCGATCACCGGGATGGGCCGGCAGACGTCGTGCTCGACCACGCGGAAGCGCGGCGCGCCTTCGAGATGAGCGAGGTTCTCGCGGCGCCCGGTGAGGTAGCTGTCTACCGCGACCACCTCGTGGCCGGCGCCGAGCAGCCGATCGACGAGATGGCTGCCGATGAACCCCGCGCCGCCCAGCACCACTGCCCGCATTCAGGGCACCCTCCCGTAGCGGTCCTCGAGGCGCACCACGTCGTCGAGCTCCGGAGTCGACGCCTCGAGCACGTCGCTGTCCGCGAGCGCGGTCATGCGGTGCCGCAAGCCGGGAGTGATGTGGAACGACTCGCCCGGCGCGAGGATGCGCCGTTCCAGAGCGTCACTCTCCCCGGTCTGCAGCTCGAGCCGGCCGGCGAGGAGGTGGATCGTCTCGTCCTTCGCGCGGTGGTACTGCAGGCTGAGCGCGTGGCCGGCGCGGACGTGGAGGATCTTGCCCACGTAGCGCTCGGTGTGCGCCCAGATCAGCTCGTAGCCCCAGGGCTTCTCGACGCGCATCGGCTTGTGTTCGGGCATCCTGAAATCCCTCACCGCGCCGGCATCACGACGGCCGACGTGCGCAGCTCCCGCTCGACGTCCCGGCGGAAGCGCTCCGCCGATTCCTTGTCGGCGAAGGCGCCGACACGCACACGGTACCAGACGCCCTTCCCGGGCAGGCGCGCCTCGGCCACGTACGCCTTGAGCCCGACCGCAGCGGCTCGGGCGGCGAGCTGGGCCGCATCGGCTCCGTCCTGGGAGGCGCCGAGTTGCACGGTGAATTTGCCCGGGTCGGCGGGCGGCTCGGGCAGCGCCGCGGGGGCTTCGGGGGTCACCGCGACCGGCCGCGCGGCCGCCACGCTGACCGTGGTCGGCGGCGGAGGCAATTCCTTCTTCGCCGCCTCGGGTCGCGGCGCCGCCGCGGAGACGATCGGCTCCGCTGGGGCCCTGGGCCCGGGCGGCCGCTGCTCCGGAACCGCCGGGGCCCTCGGCACCGCGCTCCGCTGCGCGTTCGCTCTCTGCTCGTCCAGGGCCAAAAGGTCGCCGGCCAGCGCCGGCTGCGGCGATCTGCGAACGATCTGCATGCCCACCAGCAACCCCAGCGCAAACATGCCCGCGAGCAACAGCAACGCTCCCACCGCCAACGCGGCAACCTGCCGGTCGTCGATGGTCAGCTCGATCTTCTCGCGCAGCCTGTGCCCGTCCCTCACGCCCTGCGTCTGTACCATCCGAGGAGGGGGCCCGGCCAGAAAACGCAGCCGCCTCACTCGACCTCGGGCTCCTTCTCCGCCTCGTCCATCCGCTCGGGCGCGGAGACGCCCAGGATCGCGAGCGCATTCCGCAGGGTCTGTTTGATCGTCCACACCAGGTACAGCCGCGCCGCGGTCTTGCGCGCGTCGTCGGAGATCACCCGCTCCGTCTTCTTGTACTTCGTATAGTACGCGTGAAAGGCGGCGATGGTCTCCTGCAGGTAGAAGACGATGCGGTGCGGCTCCAGCGCCTGCGCGGCGGCCGCCACCAGCTCGGGGAACTGCAGCACCCGTTTGAGCAGATCCATCTCCTCCGGCAGCCGCAGCGCCGAGAGGGTCTCCGCGCCGTAGGCGGGCTCGAGGCCCCGCTCCTGCTGCGCCTTGCGCAGGATGGCCGCGCAGCGGGCGTGGCCGTACTGCACGTAGAAGACGGGGTTGTCGAGCGTGTGCTTGCGCGCGAGCGCCACGTCGAAGTCGAGCGCCATGTCCGCCCGCCGCAGCAGGAAGAAGAAGCGCGTCGCATCGGCGCCCGCTTCCTCGAGCACCTCGCGCAGCGTGACGAAGTTCGCCGCGCGCTTGCTCATCTTGAACGGCTTGCCCTCCTTGAGCAGGTTCACCAGCTGCAGGATGAGCACCTCCAGCTCGCCGCCCATCGCAAAGACCGCGGCCTTCATGCGCCGCAGGTAGCCGCCGTGGTCCGCGCCCCAGACGTCGATGAGCCGCTGGAATCCGCGCTCCAGCTTGTCCAGGTGGTATGCGAGGTCGGCGCCGAAGTAGGTCGGCTCCCCGGTGGTCTTGTAGATGGGCCGATCGCGGTCGTCGCCGAACCGGGTGGTCTTCATCACCAGGAGCGGCTTGGGCGTGATCTCTTCGTCGGCTTGGAGCTCGGTGCCCTGCGGCGGCGGGAGGACCTCCTCGGCGAGCACGCCCTTGCTCCGCAGCACCTCGACCGCGTGGGCGATGGCGTTCTTGTCATGGAGCGTCTTCTCGCTGAAGAAGCTGTCGATGCGGACGCCGAACAGCTCCAGGTCCGGCTTGATCAGGTGGTCGAGGATCCAACCGGTCGCGAACCGCCGGAGCGGCTCGCGCAGCTCGGCGAACGGCTTGCGCAGGTCGGGCCGCGTGGCGAGCCAGGCGCGGGCCACGTCCTTGACGTACTCGCCCTGGTAGTCCTCCGCGTCGAGCGGCTCGACGGGAACGGTCCCGTCCAACTCGGTGGCCCGGGCGTAGACCGCGTGTGCCAGCCGGAAGACCTGTCCCCCGGCGTCGTTCACGTAGAACTCGCGGACCACGTCGTACCCCGCCCAGTCGAGCAGGTTCGCCAACGTGTCGCCGATCACGGCGCCGCGGCCGTGCCCCACGTGCATCGGGCCGGTCGGGTTCGCGCTGACGAACTCCACCATCGTCTTGCGCCGCGCGCCCGCGCCGCTGCGGCCGAACCGTTCGCGCGCCTCCCACACCACCCCCAGCGCCCGGTGCCAGACCGCCGGCGAGATCTTGACGTTCAGGAAGCCGGGACCGGCGATCTCGACCTTCTCGAGGATGCGGTCGGGGTCCTCGATGCGCTCCACGATGGCCTGCGCGAGCGCCCGCGGGTTGGGCTTTGCCGCGCCCGTCGCCTGCGCATGCTGCTTCTGCAGGACCATGGCCGCGTTCGAGGCGAAGTCGCCGTGCGCCGGGTTCTTGGGCGCATCGAGCTGCACCGCGGGCCGCTCTCCGGCCGGCAGGAGCCCGTCCCGCGCGCAGCGGTCGAGCGCGCGCTCCAGGACGCGCGCGAGGTCCTCCTTCACCATGAGGTCACCGGCGCGCCACGGCGGTACTCGGCGTCGAAGAGCGGGCGCAGGCGGTCCCAGGTGGCGTTCAGGTGCTCGGACATCACCTTGGTGTCCGACAGGACCGGCATGAAGTTCGTGTCGCCACCCCAGCGGGGGACCACGTGCCAGTGCAGGTGGTCGGCGATCCCGGCGCCCGCGACGCGGCCGAGGTTCATGCCCAGGTTCGCGCCGTGCGGGGCGTACGCGCGGCCGACGAGCCGCAGCGCGACCCGCAGCATGTCGCACAGCTCCTGGTAGTCCTCGCTGGAGAGCGCGTGCAAATCGCTCGCGTGCATCCGGGGGATCACCATCAAGTGCCCGTTGTTGTACGGGTACTTGTTGAGCACCGCGAAGGTGCGCCCGGTGCGCCCCAAAACCAGGTTGGCGCGGTCGTCGCGCGAGAGCGGCAGCTCGCAGAAGATGCAGCCCGCGGGCGTTTCACCCTTCGAGACGAGCTCCATCCGCCACGGCGCCCACAGCTGATCCACCGCCTACTCCAGGAGCTGCGGGGCGAGGAACTGCAGGCCGCCGCCCCGGGCCGCGCCGCGCACGCCCTCGCTCACTCCCGCGGCGGCGCCCCCGAACGCTCCGCGCATCAGGTCGCGCAGCGAAACGGCCATGTCGCGCGGGGGCATCTGCATGCGGGGTTCGCCGCTCTGGCCGGCGAGCTGCCACGCCTTGGCGACCGCGTCCTGGAACCCGCCCAGCTCGTCGACCAGCCGCAGCTCCTTCGCGCGGCGGCCGGTGTAGATGCGTCCCTCCGCCAGCTTGCGCACCTCTTCTTCCTTGAGCCCGCGCCCTTCGGCGACGTCGCGGATGAACTGCCCGTAGACGTCCTCGGAAATCGCGTGCACCTCCTCGCGGTCCAGCTCGTTCAAGGGGCGGAACGGCGAGAGGGTGTCCTTGTACTTGCCGGCCTTGAGCGTCGTCTCCTCCACTTTCACGGCCTCCAGCAGCCCACGCACGTTGAAGTGCATGAAGATGACGCCGATCGAGCCCGTCAGCGTGCCGGGGCTGGCGTAGATCTGGTCCGCCGCGGCGGCGATGTAGTAGCCGCCCGAGGCCGCCAGGTTCCCCATCGAGACCACCACCTTCTTCTTCTTCCGCAGGCTCCGGAGGGACGAGTAGATCTCCTGCGAGGGCGCGACGGCACCTCCGGGCGAGTCGACCCGGACCACCACCGCCTTCACGTCCTCGTCGCGCTCGTACTTGCGCAGCAGCTTCACCACCTTCTCCGAGTCGATCCCGCGCTCCCCGTCGCCCACCGTGCCCTTGCACTCCACGATGCCGACGCGTGGCCCGGTGCTGGTCGACAGCTCCGCGTCGAGCCCCGAGACGGTGGTCGCCTTCACCGCCGACCAGGCGAGCACCAGGAACCCGAACAGGACCAGGAACAGGCCCCCGAAGATGACCGCGAGCACCACGGCAGCGCGCTTGTCCAATTCCACTCCTTCGTCGCCTCGGCGAAGGGGCTTTGACTAGCAGAGCACCCTCGTGAGAACAAGCGAACGTGTCGTTCCGGCCGGCGCTGCAGGAGCTGGTGCTGCGCGCGCCGGGAGCGCGGGGCGCGATCTTCTGCGACGGCGAAGGCGAGTCGATCGACCTGCTGGTGGCGGAGCCGCCGCCTCGCGGATGCGAGGGACTCAGCGCATACGACCTCAAGCTCACCGGGGCCCAGGTGGCCTCGGCCTGGCTGCAACTTCACGCCGGATCGGTCCAGCGCGGCGCCGGCAGCGCGGTGGAGCTGCGGCTGCGCTGCGACAAGGGAACGCTGCTCTGCCGGGTGCTGCGCGAGGACTACTACATCGTGCTGGTCCTGGCGCCCGGCAACCCGCCCGCCGCGGCGGGGTTCGCCCTCCGCCAGGCCGCCGCCCGCGTGCTCGCCGACCTCTAGCCCAGTCCAAGAACTAAAAGCGTTTCACGCAGAGCCCGCAGAGCCCGCAGAGTTCTTGTTTTTCAAACCGAAGCTTTTCTCTGCGCCCTCCGCGAGCTCTGCGTGAAACAAAAGTCTTTATTTCAAGTGTTCGCGCGCGAAGCGGACCAGCTGGCGGAGGTCGGTGCGCGACGAAGAGGTGAGCACGAGCCCGGCCTCGATCTTCGTCTCGGGATCGATGGCGACCACTCCGGCGAACCCGCCCGGCTCGCGCTCCAGCAGCTTGGCGGCGACCGCCGAGCCCGCACCGACCGCGACCAGCAGCGGCTTGCGCGCGTCGAGGTCGTCGCGCGCCCGCAACGACCGCAGCGAGGCGAGCAGGTCCGCCGCCTGCGCGTCGGCCGGGACCCGATGCAGCAGCGGACCGCGCGGATTGAGCCCGATGGCGGCGATGCCCGAGGTGGAGAGCGCCACGGCCGGCGGATCCAGCACCGGCCGGACCGGGTCCTCGGTCCCGTGCACGAGCAGCGCGACGTGCGGCTTCTGCGGCTCGCGCGGCTTCCACATCCAGCCGGTCAGCTCGGTCGCGTCCGGGCGCGCGACGCGCAGCGACGCCGGCCGCGGCAGTGCCTGCCGGCCCAGGCCCGGGCGCGGGCTGCGCGTCAGCCGGGTGGTGGTGCCGAAGCCGGTGCGGAAGGCGAACACGTCCACGGTGTCGTCGGCCTGTCCCCAGCCGAAGAAGAGGCGGTCTCCCGGCTTGGTCCACTCCATCGGCGACTCTCCCTCCGGGGCGGGCTGCAACGCTCCTCCCGGCGGTTGCGGCAGCGGCTGCGCGCGCAGGCCGGGAAGCTCGAGCACGGAGAAGACGGTCTGGCCGTTCGCCTCCTCCGCGACCGCCAGCCGGTGCCCGTCCTCGGTGAGCGCGAACCCTTCCACCGTGCGGCCGGGGGCGTACACGGTCTTGCGCTCGCGGGAAGCGACGGTGACGGCGTCGACGCCGAGCGGCTCGCGCCCGGCGTCGGTCAGGACGTACACCGTCCGGCCGTCCGGGCTCCAGCGCGGCAAGCGGAAGCGCGCCGTCCCCTCGTGCCTGGTGAGCGGCTCGGCGCGAGCGCTCGCGAGGTCGACGATCCAGATCGCCTCGTCGCCGGAGCGGCGCGTCTGCACCAGCAACGACCGGCCGTCCGGCGACACCGGACCGACCGCCGCCAGGCCCTGGAGGGCCTCCTCCAGCGCGACGGGCGCCTGGCGCGCGGGCGCGGCCTGTGCCGGCGGCGCCGCCGGCGGGGTTGCCGGCGCTCCGTGCATCGTCGGCGGCACCGGGACCGCGGCCGCGGAGCGCGCCGGCGCGGCAGGCGGGCCGGCGAGGAAGGGGTTCTGGGGTGCGATGGCGCCCGGCTTCACCTCGGTCACCTTGCGGGTCGCGTCGACACCCACCTGGCGGAGGGAAACGGCGCCTCCCTCGACCACGCCATAGAACAGCTTCTTGCCGTCGCGCGTGAAGCCGCCCACGAGCTGGTCGCCCGGAGCGTGATCCAGCTCGACGGTCCGCCCACCCTGGTCGTCGAGCAGCAGCAGGCGGCGCTTGCCCTCGCGCAGCGCCACCGCGATCAGGAGGTGTGGGTCGGACGGCGACCAGCGCACCGCGAGGACGCCGCCCGGTTCGGCCGTGAGCTGCACGGGATAGCCGCCTTCGATCGGCATCACGGCTGCCTGGCGCGAGCCGAACAGCGTGGTCACGAACGCGAGCTGGCGGCTGTTCTCGGCCGGCCGCGCGCCTTCGGCGCTGCCCAGGTTCTCGAGCGCGCGCAGCACCTCGGGGACCGGTTCGTCGGCGGCGAAAGCGCCCACGGAAGCGGCGAGCAGGATCAGTGGAGCACGTCTCATCGGCCCTGTTTACCCTGGGCGCCGCCCGCGTGTCCGCCTGGGAGACCCGCGGGTCCTGCGACCGTTGGCACCTTGACGCAGACAGCGCCACACCGCCATGAGGATCGCCATGCGACACAGCGTCCTGCCCCTCCTCGGAACACTCGCCCTCGCCGCCTGCCTGGCGGACTCGCAGCAAGCACGCCGGGTGGAGCCCGCTCCTGGCCTGGCGCCCGATCGTTCGCAGGAGACCCTGCGCGAGATCGAGCGCCAGCGCCGCTGGACCGCCGACGCGCTCGCGGCGCGGCCGCCGGCGGACGAGCTGGAGGCCGTGCGCAGTGGGGACGCGGACGCGATCTCGGACACGCGGAAGCGCTACCGGCGCCTGCTGACCGCCGTCGAGCGGGCAACCTGGATCCGGGAGACCGTCCCGGAGGTGCTGCGCGGATCGGTCAACCCGGACCGGCTGGTGGCCGCGTTCGAGGGCGCCGGGCGCGATCGGAACGAGGCGCTGGCCACCGCCGAGGCGACTGCACACGCGCTGGCGGGCTCGCGCAGCCGGAACGCGATCTCGCTGGAAGAGCTGAAGCGCGCGTTACAGGCGGCCCGCGGGGCGCGCGAGAGCGAGCAGAGGCTGGCGGCGAACCTGGGACGTGCCGCCCGCGCCGGTCCAGGCCCGGATCCTCTGCAGCGCCTGGCCACGGTGCCGATGCCGCCGCAGCCGCCGTTCGTCGAGGCGACCGCGCTCTACCTCGCCGCGCACCCGGGCGAGGACCGCGCCCTGGACTCCTGGCCGCCGCAGCTCGCCGAGGAGCGCACCGGGATCCGCGCCGCGGTCGCGGACCTGCCAGTCCCGGACGCGACGGACGGGGGCATGGGCGAGCCCGCGGCCGGCATCGACGACCAGGAAGCCGAGCCGCCCATCCCCGGGCTGGACGCCGGCATGCCCGACGCGGGCGCGGTGGCCGCCGCTGACGGTGGGAACGCCGCCGTCTCCGGCGGAGCCGCCGGCGCGGTGGAGGTCTCTGGCGATCTGAAGAGGCTCCTCTCGCGTCGAGGGCCGCCGCTCTCGATCGCGCAACGGTCCGACGGACTGACCGCCTTCCGGTACCGCGAGCAGCGCCCGTGCGGCGTCGACCGCTGCACCGTCACGGTGGACTACCTGTTCGATTCCCAGGGCCGCCTGATGCGGAGCGAGGTGGTGAAGCCCTGACCCCGGCGGGCCCGGCTCAGACCTGGAAGTCGTAGATGGGCCCGAGCCGGAGGATGCGGGTCAGCTCGTCCAGGGCGGCGAGGCTCTCGCGATGCAGGAGCGGATCGCGCAGGTCGTCTCCCGCGACCCGGTCCCGGTAGTGGCGCGCCACCCACCCCTCCAACTCCGCTCCGAGCGCCTCGTCCCAGAAGACCCGGGCGGTCACCGCCGCGCGCTCCGCCGCGGTGAGCACGATGCGCTGCCGCAGGCAAGCCGGGCCGCCGCCGTTCTCCATCGAATCGCGCAGGTCGAGGTACCGCACCGCGCGCACCGGTCCGCCGGAGGCGGCGACGCGCTCGAGGAAGGCGCGCGACCGCGGCTCCGCGCGCGATTCCTCCGGCGCCAGGATGGTCATGCTGCCGTCGGGTAGCGTGAGCAGCTGCGAGTTGAACGGGTACGCGGCGACGGCCGAGGCGACCGGCAGCTCGGCCTCGCCGGCGACGTACGCGGTGAACGAATGCCCGAGGAGCTCGCGCAGCCGCGCCAGCACCGCCTCGCGCTCGACGAAGGCCAGCTCGTGGACGAGGAGCACGTCCCGGTTCCCCACGGCCAGCACGTCGGTGTGGAACGCGCCGGCGTCGATCCCGCGCGGATGCTGCTGGGGAAAGAGGGCGCGCGAAGGGTCGAGCTGCCCCAGCCGCGCCACCGCCTGCGAAGCTTCCCGCGACTGGCGGGCGGGGAACCGCAGGGGCTGCCCCGAGGCGGGCAGCGTGCCGTAGGCCACGCGCCCCCAGGCGAAGAGATGCACCGCCGCCCGTCCCGGCGCGGTGAAGCGAGCGTGGTTCGCCGCTCCTTCGTCGGAGAACTGCGCGCCTCCGGGGAGCGGATCGTGCACGGCGAACCGCGCAGGGTCGGCGAAGATGGCCCGCAGGACGCGCGCGGTGGTGTCGGCCTCGAGGACCCGGTGGAACATCGAGCTGAGGTTGGCCGGTACGAGGTGCAGCCGCCCGTCCGCGCTGTCCTCCGAAGGCACGCAGGTGGCCGCGTTCGCCGTCCACATCGCGGCGGCGCTGGAGCACAGCCGGAGCAGGTGGCCGTCGCCCGCGGAGGCCGCGGCGAGCACCTCCTCGTCGCTGCCGCGGAACCCGAGCTGGCGGAGCGTGCGCATCCGCGGGCGCTCGTGCGGCGGAAGCACTGCCTGCCCCACGCCGAGCGAGGCCACCAGCCGCATCTTGGAGAGGCCCTGCAGCGCCGCCCGCCGCGGATTGGCGGCCTGGCCCGCATGGGTGAGCGAGGCGACGTTGCCCACGGACAGCCCCGCGTAGTTGTGGGTGGGGCCGACGATGCCGTCGAAGTTGAGCTCGGGCACGGCGCGCTTCTCTCACGCTCGCGGCGCGGCAGCGCCGGATTACCTCGTTCCGTAGAAGCGGTACACCACTTCCGCCGCGCAGGCGGGCTTCGACTCGCCCTCGATTTCGATGGTTGCGGCGAGCAGCGCCTCGACCGCGTTCCCCGCCTGCTTGGCGTCCTGCAGCCTCATCGCCAGGCGGTAGCGCTGGCCTTCCTTGAGCGGAGCGGGGAACCGCACCTTGTTGAGCCCGTAATTGATCACCATGGCGAAGTTGCGCGGCTCGACCAGCTCGAAGAACAGGGCCGCGACGAGCGAGAGCGTGAAGTAGCCGTGCGCGATGGGCGCGCCGAACGGCGACTCCCTTCGCGCGCGCTCCCGGTCGACATGGATCCACTGGTGATCGCCGGTGGCCTCGGCGAAGCGCACGATGTCCTCGAACTTCATCGTCCGCCAGTCCGAGCTGCCCAGGTCCTTGCCGGCGAGCGCCTCGAGGCCGGCGACTCCGTCGATGACGGTCTTGTTGGCCATGGCCCCAAGCCATATCACGGCGTCCGGGGAGCCACGACGAGGCTCTGGGCCGCGCGTCCGAACGGACCCTCGAGGTCGCTGAGCGCGCTCTGCGCGAGGCCCATTCCGTCCGCGTGGGCTTCCGAGACGATCTCCAGGCCGACCCATTCGCCGCGCGGCTCCCGGCCGAAGTAGACGGTCAGATCGGGGTTCAAGAAGCTCCACCGGTCGGGCTCGAGCGGCGGGCACACTCCGCTCTCGGCGTCCGCGAGGATGAGCACGCGCTCGCACGCCGAGGTGGGTTCGCCGCGGACCAGCGGAAACAGCGGGCGCATCCAGGCGTCCACCGGCCCCTTGGCCCAGGTGCCGCGCGCGATCCGCAGCTCGATCGCGGTGTGGTAGGCGACCTCGTGCCGGAAGAACGAGAACCGGTGCGGCGGGAGCGCATCCGGATGCGGAAGCCGCGGCCCCGAGGGCCGCTCCGGAAGGTCCAGACGCTGGCGCCGCAGCCGCAGCCCGAGCGCGCGGGCCACCTCGACCCCGCCCGCCGAAAGCGAAGCGCCCACTCGCTGCGCTTGCCGGCCGGCGCGGACCATCTCGGTCGAGATCTCCAGGGAAGCGATCGGGACTGGACGCAGGAACTCGACGGTCACTCGCACCAACCGGAACTCCGCCGAGTCAGCTCCCGCTCGCTCGATGGCGCCCGCGAGCAGCGCGGCGGGGGGTCCACCGTGCTGGTGATCGTTGCTCCAAGGTCCGCGGGTCAACCCCGTCGCCAAAAGCTGCGCGCCGTCGCGCACGAAGAACGCGTCGTCCACCGGCGCAAGCTAACACACCGAAACCCGGCTACTTGCCTGCCGAGTAGCCGGCTTCGCCGATCGCCTTGTCCAGTTGCTGGGGGGTGACCTGCCGGTCGTCGTAGGTGACGACGATGATGGTGCGGGCGAAGTCAGCCGAAGCGTTCGAGACGCCCTTCACTGCCCGGACCGCCACCTCGGTCTTGTAGGCGTCACCCTTGCTGTGCCAGCCCGTGACCTTGATCGTCACGGTCTTCTCGGCGGCGTGCACGGCCGGCGACAGGAAGAGCGCCGCGGCGAGCGCCAAGGCGGTCCGCGTCCTCATGCCTGGAAGATAACGCCAGGGCCGGCGGGTCGTAAACCACTCCCGGCCTGCCGGGATAGAATCGTCGCCTCTGATCCACGCCAGCGACACCTCCTCGCCGCTCGCCCGCGTCCCTACCGGGGTGCCGGGGCTCGACGAGCTGTCGCACGGGGGGCTGTGGAAGTCCGGCATCTACCTCGTGCTGGGCAGCCCCGGGAGTGGGAAGAGCATCCTGGCCAACCAGATCTCGTTCCATCACGTCCGGAGCGGCGGGCGGGTGGTCTACGTGACCCTGCTGGCCGAGACCCACGCGCGCATGCTCGCCCAGACCCAGCAGATGTCCTTTTTCGACGGCTCGGCGGTGGGGAGCTCCATCCAGTACCTGAACGCCTTCTCGGCCATCGAGTCGGAGGGTCTCCCGGGGCTGCTGGAGGCGCTGCGCCGCGCCGTGCGGGAACATCGCGCCGACCTGCTGGTGCTGGACGGGATGGTCACGGCGAGCCTGATCTCGTCGTCGAAGCTCGATCACAAGAAGTTCGTCAACGAGTTGCAGACGTGGATCGGAGTGATCGGCTGCACCGCCATCTTCCTCAGCAGCGCGACCCTCGAAGGACGGACCGATCCCGAACACACGATGGTCGACGGACTGATCGAGTTGCGCACCGTCGTCCCGGACATGACCGCCATCCGCCAGCTGCGGATCGCCAAGTTCCGCGGCAGCGCGTTCACGGAGGGCTACCACCATTATCTCATCGGCGCTGACGGCATCCGGGTCTATCCCCGGTTCGAGGCCCACACGGTCCCGGGCCGTTCGCGGCAGTCGGATGCGGGCCTGGTGAGCGTCGGCATCCCGCGCCTCGACCGGATCCTGGGCGGAGGTCTGCGCGGAGGGTCGATCACGCTCGCGCTCGGCTCGTCCGGCGCCGGCAAGACGACGCTGGGCCTGCAATTCCTCGCGGCGGGCGCCTCGGGCGGCGAGCCGGCGCTGCACTTCGGGTTCTACGAGAACCCGGACGACATCCGCCAGAAGGGGGATCGATTCGGCTTCGACTTCTCGGGGCTGCGCAAGCGCGGCCTGCTGGACATCGCCTGGCACTCTCCCGCGGAAGGCATCCTCGACGTGCTCGCCGGCGAGCTCCTCGACCGCGTGCGCAAGAGCAGCGTGCGCCGCCTTTTCGTCGACGGGCTGGTCGGCTTCAAGGAGTCCGGCTACCAGGAGCGCGTGCCAGGCTTCTTCTCCGCCCTTTCCAACGAGCTCGCCTCGGCCGGAGTAACCACCCTCATCACCGAGGAGACCCGCGAGCTGTTCATCCAGGAGGTCGAGGTCCCGACCCCCGGGGTCTCGGCGATCTTCCAGAACATCCTGTTCCTCCGCCAGGTGGAGACCGGCGCGGAGCTGGTCCGGCTCGTCTCGGTGATGAAGACGAGGGACACGGAGCACGATCGCACCCTGTACAGCTTCGACATCCGGGGCGACGGCATCCACATCGGCGAGCCGTTCCGGTCGCTCGATACCGCGATGACCGGCGCGGCGCGCGCGCGCGGCGCGCCCACCGGCAAGCGGGCCGGGCGGAGGCGAAGGAAATCGTAGATGGCGACGGCGAAATCCATCCTGCTGGTGGACGACGAGTTCTCCATCGTCGATGCGCTCGCCGAGATGCTGCGGTGGGTAGGGTACTCGGTGCTCACCGCGAGGAACGGGCAGCGCGGGCTGGACGAGCTCGAGCGCGGCGAGATCTCGCTCGTCCTGCTCGATTACATGATGCCGGTCATGGACGGTCTGACGACCCTCGAACGGATCCGGGCGGAGCCCGCCTGGCAAGCGATCCCCGTGGTCCTGATGACCGCCGCTTCGCTGCCAGCGGGCGCTTCCGGTTGGGACGCCCTGCTCCGCAAGCCGTTCGAGGCGGGCGCGCTGTTCAGCCTCGTCCACCGGTTGGCCGGGCCGCCGGCGGACGGCGCCTCGGGACCGCGATCCTGATCGCCCTGGACGTCAGGTGGAGTTGACAGCCGGCCGTCTCCACGCGACACGTGTCCCGCATGCCCAGGCTCGAAACGGGGCTCCGGAAGGCCCGGCAGAAAAGCGGCTCCACGCAGGGTGAGCTCGCCGGCCGGGCGGGGATCAGCCGCCAGACGCTCAGCATCCTCGAATCGGGTCGGGGCCAGCCTTCCACGGTGGTGGCGCTGCGCCTGGCGCGGGTCCTGCGCTGCCGCGTCGAGGAGCTGTTCTGGCTGCGCGAGGAGGGCGGCGAGCTGCGCGCCGAGCTGGCGAGCGCCGGCGAGCGCCGGCGCGCCCCGTCGGGCCGCGCGCTGGTGGGCTCGGTGGCCGGGAGGTGGGTGGCGCACCCGCTCCGGCGCCACGATCCGCTCGGGCTGACCACTCCTGCCGATGCCTTGCTCTCGCGCGGGCAGCGCGGCGGCGAGCTGGCGCGCCTCTCCGCGCTCCGCCCGCTGGAGGCGCTGCAGGCCAACGTGCTCGTGATCGGCTGCGATCCGGGGCTGTCCGTGCTGGCGGGCCGGGTCGAGGATCGCTGGCCCGGGCAGCGGCTCTGCTGGATCGGCGCCTCGAGCGACGCGGCGCTGGCGGCCCTCGCGCGGGGCCACGCGCACGTCGCCGGCGCGCACCTGTTCGACGAGGAGAGCGGCGAATACAACGTCCCGTTCGTCCGCCGGGCGTTCCGCGGCCGGCCGATGGTGGTCATCACCTTCGCGCACCTGGAGGAGGGATTCGCCGTTGCCCGCGGAAATCCGCTGCGCATCCGCAAGGCGGAAGACGTCGCGCGCAAGGACGTCCGGTTCGTCAACCGGGAGCAGGGCGCCGGCGCGCGGCGCCTCTTCGATCGGCTGCTGCGCAAGGCGCGGGTGCCCTCCTCCGCGGTGGCCGGATACGACCGGTTGCTGGGCGGCCACCTCGAGGTCGCGCAGGCGGTGGCCATGGGCGCCGCCGACGCCGGCGTGGTGGCGCGCAGCGCGGCCGTCGCGCACGGGCTCGATTTCGTCCCCCTCTCGGAAGAGCGCTTCGATCTCGTCTTCCCCAAGGAGTGGAGCGGCGACGCGCGCGCCGGGAGGATCGTCGAGACGCTCGAGGGACGCGCCTTCCGCCGCGAGATGGGCGCGCTCCAGGGCTACGACACCCGCAGGTCCGGGCAGCTGGTCTGCGAGCTCTAGCCCCCTCGGCCGTCGCGCCTGCTTGACACCGTGTCGCTTCCACGCGACAGATGTGGCCGAGCGGGAGGTCCGCTGCATGCGTCGGCTGCTCTGCACCGCCATCGCGCTGCTTCTGATGGTTCCCGTGCCGCCGGCGCGCGCCGCCGGCCAGCGCGAGTTGGTCGTGTTCGCCGCCGCTTCGCTCCGCGAGGCGTTCACCGAGCTGGGGCGGAGGTTCGAGCGCGACCACCCCGGGACCCGGGTTGCTTTCGCTTTTGCCGGCTCGCAGGAGCTGCGGACGCAGCTCGAGCACGGGGCGCCCGCCGACGCCTTCGCTTCGGCCGACTGGAAGCACATGCAGGCGCTGGTCGCGGCCAGGCTCGCTCTCGCGCCGAGGACGTTCGCGCGGAACGAACCGGTCCTCGTGGTCCCCAGGGACAACCCAGCCGGGCTGCGGACGCTTTCGGATCTCCCCCGCGCGAGCCGGATCGTGGTGGGCGCGCCCGAGGTCCCCATCGGCGCCTACACCCTGCGCATCCTCGACGCGGCGTCCGCGCAGTACGGCGCCGGGTTCCGCGCCGCGGTGGAGTCGCGCGTGGTCTCCCGCGAGATGAACGTCCGCCAGGTGCTCTCGAAGGTGGCGCTGGGCGAGGCCGACGCGGCCATCGTGTACCGGACGGACGCGGCCGCGGCGGGACGAGAGGTCGAGGTCATGCGCATCCCTGCCGAATTGAACGTGATCGCGGAATACCCGGTCGCCGTCGTGGAGCGCGCCAGGGAGCCCGGGCTGGCGCGCGAGTTCGTCGACCTGCTGCTGTCCCCGGCCGGGCAGGAGACGCTGGTCCGCTTTGGGTTCCAGCCGGGAACCCGCAGGTGAGATCCGGCCGCCCGAGCGCATGGGGCGCGGCGCAGCTGGTCGCGTCGGCCGCCCTGGTCGCTTTCCTCCTCCTGCCGGTCGCGGCCCTGGTCCTGACGCTCCCCTGGGCCGACTTCGTAGGCGGGCTCCGTCACCCGCTCCTGATCCCCGCGCTGCGCCTGTCGCTGTTGACCACCGGCACCAGCCTGGCGCTGGTGGTGGTGCTCGGCTCGCTGCTCGCCTGGCGCGTCGCGCGCCACCCCGGCCGGGCATCGCGCTGGCTGGAAGCCATCACCCAGCTGCCGGCGGTGATTCCGCCCGCGGTCGCCGGAGTCGGCCTCTTGCTCGCGTTCGGCCGGCGGGGTCTGCTCGGCAGCTGGCTGGCCGCGCACGGGATCGCGATAGCGTTCACCACGCCGGCAGTGGTGATGGCCGAGGCCTTCGTCTCCGCCCCGTTCTTCGTGCAGGCGGGCATCGCCGCGTTCCGGCGCGTGGACGAGAACCTGCTCGTCGTCGCGCGCACGCTGGGCGCCTCGCCCTTCCGCGCCTTCCTGCGCGTCGGGCTGCCTCTGGCCGCCCCCGGGCTGGTCGCCGGCGCCGCGATGAGCTGGGCGCGGTCCCTGGGGGAATTCGGCGCCACGCTGCTTTTCGCCGGAAACCTGACCGGCCGCACGCAGACGCTCCCCCTCGCCGTGTACACGGCCATGGAATCGGACCTGCGGGCGGCCCAGGCCCTCTCGCTGGTGATGGTCGCGGTCGCCTTCGCGCTCCTCTTCGTCCTGCGCCGGATGGCGCCGGGCGCGGCCCTGCCCGGCCCCGGGGTACGCGGTGCTTGAGGCGCGCATCGCCGCGCGCGTGGGGCCGCTCGAGCTGCGCATCGACCTGTCGCTCGACGGCGAGACGGTGCTGGTGGCAGGTCCCAACGGCTCCGGCAAATCGACCCTGCTGCGCCTGCTGCTCGGCGTGCTGCGGCCCGAGGCGGGCCGAATCGCCCTGGACGGGGCCGTGCTGTTCGACGCGGAAACCGGCATCGACGTGCCTGTCGAGGAGCGCGAGCTGGCCTACGTGCCGCAGGACTACGCCCTGTTCCCGCACATGGACGTGCTCGGGAACGCGACCTTCGGCCTGGCGCCGCTGGATCGGCGCGAGCGCGTCCGCCGCGCCACGGCCTGGCTCGAGCGCCTCGGCGCGGGAGATCTGGTGCACAGGTCTCCCTCGGCGCTCTCGGGAGGGGAACGCCAGCGCGTCGCGCTCGCGCGCGCCCTCGCCCGGACACCGCGCGCGCTGCTCCTCGACGAGCCGTTCGCATCCCTCGATCCGATCGCCCGGCGGCAGCTCCGCGCCTCCCTGACCGGCTGGCTGCGCGAATGGCGGCTCCCCGCGCTGATCGTCTCGCACGACCCGGCGGATGCGATGCTCGCGGACCGCATCGCCGTGCTCGAGCGCGGCCGCGTCGTCCAGCAGGGAACCCTCGAGGAGCTTCGCCGGGCGCCCGGCTCCGACTTCGTCGCCGGCCTGATCGAGGCGGCGCCGGTTCCTGCCGGCGCCGATTGAGCGTTCAGCGCTTGGAGCGGGGCGCGCCCGGGGATTCGCGCAGCCGGTGGCTGTCCTCCGCCGAGAGGTCCAGCCCGTAGACCTGTTTCAGCGCCTCGATCTTCGCTCGCGTCTCCTGCGAGAAGGGCGCCTTTCCGGCGAACGAGTGGAGGACGATGCCCTCCAGCAGATCGCCGAGCGACAGGTCCAGCGTCCCGGCCAGCCCCTTGAGGACCAGGAGGATGCGCTTCTCCATCCGGACGCCGGTCTGGACCCGGGTGACCGTGCGGGTCTGGCCCGATCGGCTGGTGCTCGCCACCTTTGTCAGGGCTCCCGCCGGCCCGCATCGAGCTCCGGCAGCACGAAGACCTCCTTCGCCCTGGCGGAGCGCGCGATCGCGGCCACGTCGTAGTAGCGCGAGAGGAGCCCCGCGTCCTGGTCGAGCACCTCCGGATGCCGGCGCAGGAACTCGGCCGAGTTGGCGAAGGACGCCCCGTGGGCGCGCTCGTTGATGAGCGCCAGGTAAGCCCAGGTGAGGGTCTCGTGGTACCGGTCCATAACGCCGTGCGCCGCCGCGAATCGCCGCAAGTCGCGGCGGAAGCGCACGGCCGCCTCCCCGAAATCCGCCTGCCGGGCGAGGTAGAGGAAGGCGAGCCGCACGTGCTCGGCGTGCCGGAGGTCGCCGGGGGCCATCCGAGTCGACTCGAAGGCGGCGAGGAGGGTATCGTCGTCCAGTCGCGTGCCCCGGTCCATCGTGGTAACTTGGTACCAAGTTACCAGACTTCGGTCAAGGACCCGATCTCCCGGGTCGGCGGCGTGCTCGATCGGAAAGAGGGCCACTGAACGCAACATGTTGCAGCCGGGGCCGGGGCTCCCTCAGGGTGAGTGAACGATTATCCGCCCCGGGGCGGGACGCGCTGCTTCAAGGCGTGCACGCCGCGGTCGAAGCAGCCTCAGGACACGCGGCGCGTGACTTGACGCCAGGAGGCCTTCTTCGTGCGCTGGTCGCGCAGGCGTTCCAGGCTGCGGCGGACCTCGGGCATGCCTTGCCAGAGGAGCGCCGGCCTCTACGCAGCAGGTCTGCCGCGCGGGCGGAGCGTTACGCTGGAGTGGCGCGCGGACTTGCGCCGCTCAGGATGCGGGCTCGACCGTGACGCCCGTGGGAACCGCGTCGGGCGCGGTCGCTCGGTGGTCGCGCGCGATGAGCAGGTAGATGGCCGGCACGAAGAACAGCGTGAAGGCCGTCCCGATCGCCATGCCCGCCACCAGCACCAGCCCGATGCTGTTGCGCGCCGCCGCGCCCGGGCCGGTCACCAGGGTGAGCGGGAAGTGGCCGCAGACGGTGGCGACGCTCGTCATCAGCACCGGCCGCAGGCGCGTGACGGCGGCGTTCTTCACCGCCTCGAGCTTCGACTGACCCTCCTCCTGCAGCTTGTTGGCGAACTCCACGATGAGGATCCCGTTCTTCGAGATCAGCCCGACCAGCGTGACCAGGCCCACCTGCGAATACACGTTCATGGTGGTGGTCCAGCCGTTGGTCCAGAACGGGATGTTGGGGTTCGGCATCTTGAGGAAGGTCATCAACAGCGCGCCGAACATGGCCAGCGGCACCGAGCCGGCCAGGATGACGAACGGATCGCGGAAGCTGTTGAACTGGGCCGCGAGGACCAGGAAGATGAGGACCACGGCGAGCAGGAACGCGGGAAGGAACTTGTCGCCCTCGGTGCGAAGCTGGCGCGACTCGCCGGTGTAGTCGATGGCGTAACCCTTGGGCAGGACCTGCGCCGCCTCGCCTTCCAGGTACCGGAGCGCCTCGTCGAGCGGGCGGAAGGCCACGCCGCTCAGCTTGACCGCGTTGAGCTGCTGGAAGCGGTTGAGCGCACGCGGCGTCACCGAGTCGCGGATGGTGGCGATGGTGCTGAGGGCGACCAGCTGGCCGTTCGGCCCGGTGACGTGGATGTCCTGCAGCTGCTCCGGGTTCATGCGCTCGGCGCGCAGCAACTGCGGGATCACCTTGTAGCTGCGCCCGGCCACGCTGAAGCGGTTGACGTAGTTGCCGCCCACGGCGGCGCCCAGGTCCTGCGCGACCGTCTGGAGGTTGAGCCCCAGCTCCGCCACCTTCTCGCGATCGATGTCGATTTCGGACTGCGGCTGATCGATCTTGGTGTCGATGATGGGCGGGAAGGCGAACATCCCGCTCTTGGCCGCCCTCTCCTGGATCTGCTGGGCGAAGCCGAGGATCTGGCTGGGCTCGGCCGTCGACGCGATGACGAACTCGACCGGGAAGTTGCCGCCTCCGGGCAGCGCGGGCGGAAGGATGGCGAACGACTGCACGCCGGGGATGGGCGCCACCTTTCCGGCGATCTCCGGCAGGACCTGGTAGGCGCTGCGCTTGCGCTCGTCCCAGGGCTTGAGGCCCGCGCCCCAGAAACCGCCGCTGGGGAGGGTGATCTGGAAGGTGAACTGGGTCTCCGGGACCGTGAACGCCTCCTTGTTGATCTCCCGGGTGGACTGCGCGACCTGCTCCAGGGTGGAGTTCGACGGCGTGTTGACGATGCCGAACACCACGCCCTGGTCCTCGGCCGGCGCCAGCTCCTTCGGCGACTGCCCGAACATGAGCAGCGCCAGGACGCCGATGACCACCCAGGCGGCGTAGATCGCGCCGCGCGCGCGGAAGGTGATCTCGAGGGCGCGTCCGTAGGCGGCCTTGACGCGATCGAAGGTGCGGTTGACGATCGCGGCGAAGCCTTTTTCCTCGTCGCTCCGGCGCAGGAGGTACGCGGACATCACCGGCGAGAGAGTGAGCGCAACCACCCCTGAGATGGTGACCGCGCCCGCCAGCGTGAGCGCGAACTCGCGGAAGAGCGAGCCGGTGAGCCCGCCCTGGAAGGCGATGGGCGCGTAGACCGCCGCGAGCGTGATGGTCATGGAGATGATCGGCCCGACCAGCTCGCGCGCCCCCTTGAGCGCCGCGTCGAGCGGCTTGAGGCCCTCGCGCAGATGGCGTTCGACGTTCTCCACCACCACGATCGCGTCGTCGACCACCAGCCCCACCGACAGCACGATGGCGAGGAGCGTGAGCAGGTTGATGGTGAACCCGAAGGCCTGGATCAGGAAGATACCGCCGATGAGCGACACCGGGATGGCGACGACCGGCACCAGCGCCGAGCGGAAGGAGCCGAGGAAGAGGAAGATGACGACGACGACGATGAGCAGCGTGTCGCGCAAGGTGCTGACCACCTCGCCGATCGCGCTGCGGATGTAGGCGGTGCCGTCGTAGGCGATGGTGCCCTTGATCTGCTCGGGAAGCTCCTTCTGCAAGGAGTCCATCTCCACGCGGACGCGCTTGATCACGTCGAGCGAGTTGGCGTTGGGCAGCGACCACACGCCGATGAACACCGCGGTCTGCCCGCTGAAGTTGACCAGGCTGTCGTAGTCCTCCGCGCCGAGGACCACGTCAGCGACGTCGCGGAGGTGCACGGTCGAGCCGCCACCCTGGCGGATCACCATCTGCTCGAATTCCGCGGGTGAGCGGAGGTCGGTGTTGGCCGTCAGGTTGACCTGGACCAGCTGTCCCTTCGTCTGGCCCACGGCCGCCAGGTAGTTGTTCTGGGCCAGGGCCTGCCGAACCTGCGCCGGGCTGACGTTGAGCGCCGCCATCCGGTCGGGCTTCAACCAGATGCGCATGGCGAACGTACGCGCGCCGAGGATGTCGGCGCGCTGGACGCCTTCCACCGCGGTCAGGCGGGGCTGGACGATGCGCACCAGGTAATCGGTGATCTCGTTCTGCTTGAGGAACTCCGAGGAGAAGCTCAGGTAGGCGGCGGCGAACTGGCTGTCGGCCGACTCGATGTTGATGATCGGCACCTGCGCCTCGGGCGGCAGGTCGCCGCGCACCTGGTCGACCTTGGAGCCGATCTCCGCCAGCGCCTTGGTGGAGTCGTAGTTGAGCCGGAGCCGCGCGCGGATGATGGAGACGTTCTGCTGGCTCTCGGACTCGATGTAGTCGATGCCGTCCGCCGCCGCGATCACGCGCTCGAGAGGCGTGGTGATGTAGCCCCGCACGAGATCGGCGTTGGCGCCGACGTAGGTGGTCGTGACGGTGATCGCCGCGTTCTCGCTGCGGGGGTACTGGCGGACGTTGAGCGAGCGGACCGCCTGCACGCCGGCGATCACGATGATCAGGTTGACGACGAGCGCCAGGACCGGCCGCCGGATGAACAGGTCGGTGAGCTTCATGGGTGGCCCTCTCGGCGTTTCATTTGTCGACGGGCTTGGGGGCCAGCTCCGCGCTGGGGGCGAGGTCGTTCCTCACCACCACCGCGGCGCCGTTCCGCAGCTTGAAGGCGCCGCTGCTCACGACGGTCTCGCCGGCGGTCAGGCCGGAGACCACGGCGACCAGGTCTCCGCGCCGCTCGCCCAGCCGCACGAACTTCTGCCGGGCGGCCAGCGTGACCTGCCCGGCTGGATCCTTCTTCTCCTCCAGGGCGAACACCGAGTCGCCGTACGGCGCGTAGATCACGGCGGTGGCCGGGATCGCCAGCACCGGCCGCTTCTCCGGCGAGATCACCTCCACGTTGGCGAACATGCCCGGCCGCAGGCGCCCGTCGGGATTGGGGAAGGTGCTGCGCACGCGCACGTTGCGCGTGGACACGTCCACCTCCGGGTTGATGGTGGTGACGAGGCCTTCCCAGGCTTGCTGCGGAAACACGTCGGTGCGCAGCCGCACTTTCATTCCAGGCGCCAGGTCGGTCAGGGCCTGCTGGGGAAGCCAGAAGTCGGCGTGGACGGGATGGATCGACTGCAGCGAGGCGACCAGCGTCCCGGCGGAGAGCACCTGTCCCAGCTCGACTTGCCGGATGGCCACCCGGCCGTCGAACGGCGCCCGGATGGTCTTCTTCGCGATGGTGGCTCGCAACATCCCCACGTTGGCGGCCGTCTGCTTGGCGCGCGCATCCGCGGCATCGAATTCGGCAGCCGAGCTGTAGTCGGCGGCGCGGAGCGTCCGCGACCGCTCCAGCGTGGCTCTCGCGAGCTCTCCGTCTGCCCTGGCCGCGGCGAGCTGCGCTTCTTCGGTCGAGGCATCCAGCTCGACGAGCACGTCGCCGCGCCGGACGAACGCGCCGGAGTCGAACCCGATCCTGCGGACGAGGCCGGGCACTTCCGACGCCACGGTCACGGCGCGAACGGCGACGAGCGTGCCGACGGCCGAGCGCGACGACTCCCACTGGGTCGCCTCGACCTTCGCGGAGCTCACCGATTCGGGCGGGGGTGCGAACGACTTGCCGGCGTTGATCATCGAGCGGATCTGCGCCGCCTTGATGCCCACCAGGACCAACACCACGCCGACCAGGGCGCCGATTGCGACAATCCAGACGCGGCGCCGGTTGGACGGGCGGGGAAGGTGACGTGAAGGTGTCGCGATCTCCAATGAACCCTCCGGGCCTGCCCCGTCATGACGAACGACTCCGAGATACTCATCCATTCCGCCCCTCCGGTTCCGGCTCGGTTTCCTGCGCGAGTTGCGATGCCACCCGAGCGGAATCGTTTCCGACTCCCCGCGAATCATTGCCGGACGGCGCGGGCGCACACTGCCACGGACGCGGTCGCAGGGCCATGACTTTCGAGGTACGCAGCCGCGAAATCCTCATTTCGCCGCCCACGGCGTCAGCCAGTACATGGCCCCGTTCAGGTCGGCGATGGTGAGCGCGACGAACACCCCGCCCGCCGTCCCGCGCGAAAGGGACAGCTCGCGAACGCCGACGGACAGTCCCAGGCGGTCCTGCAGGACGAGGACGGATCCTTCGGCCCCGAAGTCCACTCGCTTGGATCCGCTCCAGTGCACGGCGGCGCGCGGCCCGAGCCCCACGCTGACGCCGCCGAGATGCACGGTGGGCCGGACGCCGAACGTGCTCGAGACGCGGCCCGCGGACAGCTCCGCGTCCACGGGCTGCACCGTGCTCAGCAGCGAGAACCGGGGACCCATGCGCAGGGTGGGCTCCAGCCAGGACAAGGCCACGCCCCCGTGGGCCACGTCGAGCGCCACGCGGTAAGGGATCGCGTGCGCCGCGATGAGGGGCAGCCACCGGCCGGCGGCGACCGGCCGCCGCGGCACCGACGAGGGATCCAGCACGAACCGGACGCCCGAGGTCCTGCTCTCGCCGCCGCGCGCCCACAGCTCTCCGGCGGCGAGCGCGAACAGCACTTGCTCCTTCTGCGGCATGTCCGAGCGCCGCGAGGGCTCCAGCTCGATGGCCAGGCTGCGGTCGAGCGCCTTGCGCAGCGCCGCCGTCAGCCATCCATTGGGGTCCGCGAGCGCCAGCCTCATCGAGGGATCGGCGGGCTGGTACCCCGCGGCGGCGAGCCCCTGCAGGAACTCGTCGAAGGTCAGCTCCGCCGCGCAGAGCGGCTCCAGGTCCAGCTCGGTGCAGGGCTGCTTGCGGGCGAAGAGCACCGAGAGCGCGGTGCCCACCGCGTCGCGCGGCCCCGCGCGTTCGGGAGGGCCGAGCCAGCTCCACTCGGCTGAGCGCTCCACCTGCGCGGCGTGGGCGCTGCTCCCCAGCCACGCGGCCAGCTCGGCCCGGGCGAGCGTGGCGAAAACGGCGCCGGTGCTGCGCGAATCGAGGATTCCCAGCTCCCGCGCTCCGGTTCCCAGGACCGCTCCGATGCAGCGTTGCGTGGCCTCGGCGTGCGGATCGATCTGGCCGCTTCCGTCGGCGCTCCGGGCCGGCATCGGCAGACGCACCTGGTAGGGATCCACCTCGTTGCACACGGCCGCCGCCGCCTCGTGCAGGCCGTCGTAGACCCCGGCGGCGTAGTCCAGCTCGCGCAGCGGCCGGTCGAGGAATCCGGCGAAGTTGAACAGCAGGCTTCCCGCCAGCGGGCTGAATCGGCTGCTCATGAACAGGGCCCGTTCGCCGGACAAAAGCGTCACGTCGTGCCATTCCTGCTGGATGGCCGTGGTGCGCGCCGCCAGGGCCTGGAGCCGGGGACGCAGCTGGAGCAGCCGCTCGAGATGCACCGAGCGGAGCTTCACCTCCGGCGCGCTGGCCGGCAGCGACCGCAGCCGGGTGAGCACCGGGACGAGGACGTCCGCGGGAAAGAGCGCATCGCCCCCGCGGCGTCGAAGCTCGTCGAGCGCGGCCGACGCTTCCCGGGCGCCCTCACCTCCGATGCGCGCGAGAGCGGCGAGCGTCTCCTCGACGAGCGCGTTGGTCACCCGGTTCGCCGCCGAGACGAGCGTGGAGACGCGCTGCGAAACCTCCACCGTGTCCGCGTGGAGTTGGCGGAGGACGTCGTCCGTCAAGGACCCGCCGGTCAGGCCCGGGAACTCGTCGGCCAGGTAGGAGAAGACGGCGCTGACGATTTGGACGCGCTGGGCGAACAGCACCGCGAGGCGGGCGCGCTGATCCGGCGGCGCCCCGCGGTTCTCCAGAACCACCTCCGTGGAACGCCGGATCGCGTTGTCGCTGGAGGCGAGGAGCCCCACCTGGTGCATCATCGCGGCCAGCTCGGGAGCGGACAGGCGCCTGTCGAGCACCGCCCGCGCCGGCGCGTCGTCCGCCAGCGGGTCGGCACCCGGCACGCCGCGCACCGCGCCGGCGCATGCCTGGTGCACAACCATCGCCTGCGGCGTCGGGCCGGCGGTGGCGATCCGCAACATGCAGCTCTGCAGCACGCGCCCCATGCGGATGCGCTCCGCGACCGACCCCGAGAACGTGGCTGGCGGGGGCATCTCCGCAGCCGGCGCATCCAGGTTGGTGAGCTGCGCGAGCAGCGCCCCGTAGTCGGTCGAGGCGGCCGCCAGCTGTCTCAAGAGATTTCGGGTGGTGCGGTTCCAGTGCCTCGCCTCGACCGTGCGCGACAGCTCCCGGTTGCGGGCCGTCGCCACCAGATCGGCGGTGAGCCGCAGCACCCCCGTCGCTCCGCGCGCGTTCCCCGCCGTCGCTTGCGGGGGATCGGGTGGCCGCAGCCGCCGCACGTCCGGGTCGACGAAGATGTAGCTGACCGGTTTGAAGAGCCGCGGCCGCACGAACCCCTCGGCCTGCTCGATGGCGAGGCCCACGGGCGCGTTGTCGAACACGCCGCCGTCGACGAAGCGGCGGCGGCACACGCGCAGCTCGCGCCCGGCCTGCATCATCGAGTGCGCCGCGCAGCTGAGGCCGGCGCTGTGGTGGGCGGGATCGGGCCCCGGGCAGGTTGCGCCCGCGGGCGGCTCCTCGTCGTCGCAGGCAGGAGCACACTCGCACAGGGTCCGCGGGCCGAAGGCGAGCGGAAAGGCAGCCGAGGCGAGCAGCGCCTGCATGACGCTCTCCGGATCAAGATATGGCCCGGCCCGATCCGGCACCTCGGCGAGCGCGAGCACGCTCTCGGTCGCGTCGCGGTTGGGCAGATCCTGCCGGCGCATGCGCATACGCCCCTCTCCATCCACCTCGAGCACCATCGCCAGCACCGCCCGCTGCGAGCTGACGCTCAGCCCCGCCGTCCCGGTCTGCTGCGAGCTGGCGGGCAGCCCCGCGGTCTCGCTCTGCTGCGGGCGCGCCCTGGTCAGCGTGACGCCCAAAGGCAGCGCGCACCCGGGCCGGAATCGCACCGCGCCCGGACCGAAGACCTCGCTGCGCACCTCGGCGATCAACGGTCCCAGTGCCGCGCTGGCGAGGACCCCGTCGTCCGGCGTGTACCGGCCGGGATCCTCGGGCAGGAGCGCGTCGAACGAGATGCCCAGCCAGGCGTCCCGGAGCAGGTTGGAATCCACCGAAGCGTTGCGCGTCGAACCGTCCGCTTCGCACCACAGCGCGGCGGCGAGCAGAGCGTTGATGCCCCCCGCCGACGCGCCGGTGACGGCGACCAGGGCCGGCCGGCGGGAGCGCAGGAGGGCGCGGGGATCGTCGGCCTGGAACTCCCGGTCGCGCAGGCGCAGGAAGCGCACCAAGGCCCAGTTCAGGCCCGCCTCGTAGGCGCCCAGGCTCACGCCACCGCTGATGGTGAGCGCGAAGTGGTCCGCGGCGGGGTCATCGGCGCGCGTTTCCGCCGCCGGCGCGGCGACCAGCGCGAGCGCGATCAGGAAAGGACCCGGCACCTGCTTACCCCCAAGTCGAGCTCAGGGGACCATAAGTACGTGGCGGCGCGGGTCGGGGCAACGCTGCCGTGGCGCGCACCAACGCGATCCGCCGCGCATCGAAGGAGGTCATGGTTCCACATTCCGTCCTCGACCTCGCCCCGATCGTCGAAGGTGGAGACGCCGGTTTGGCGCTCCGCTCCACGCTCGACCTCGCCCGCCACGCGGAGCGCTGGGGATACCGCCGCTACTGGCTCGCGGAGCACCACGGGATGCCGGGCATTGCCAGCGCCGCGACCGCCGTGGTGATCGGACAGGTGGCGGCGGGCACCTCCACCATCCGCGTCGGCTCCGGCGGGATCATGCTGCCGAACCACGCCCCGCTGGTCATCGCCGAGCAGTTCGGCACCCTCGAGTCCCTCTTCCCCGGCCGCATCGATCTGGGCGTCGGCCGGGCGCCGGGCACCGACCCGCGCACTTCGATGGCGTTGCGGCGCAACCTCGACGTGGACGTCGACGCGTTCCCGCAGGACGTGCTCGAGCTGATGGACTACTTCCGCCCCGCGGAGCCCGGCCAGCCGATCCTGGCCGTGCCCGGCGCCGGTCTCGGCGTGCCGATCTGGATCCTCGGATCCAGCCTCTACGGCGCCCGCCTGGCGGCCGCGCTCGGGCTTCCGTACGCGTTCGCTTCCCACTTCGCGCCCGCGCAGCTGATGCAGGCGATCGAGCTGTACCGGGCGGAGTTCCGCCCGAAGGCGCAGCTCGCGCGTCCTTACGTGATGTTGGGCGTGAACGTGATCGCGGCCGACACCGACCGCGAAGCGGCGCTCCTCGCGACCTCGCTCGAGCAGGCCTTCGTGAACCTGCGCAGCGGTCGCCCGGGCCGCCTCCCCCCGCCGGCGCCCGGGTTGCGGTGGGGCGCCGCCGAGCGCGAGGTCCTGGACCAGGTGCTCACCTGCTCCGCGGTAGGCTCACCCGCGACGGTGCAGGGCTGGCTGAAGGACTTCGTGGCGCGGACGCGCGCGGACGAGCTGATCGTCGCGTCCCAGATCTTCGATCACGACGCGCGGCTCCGCTCGTATGAAATCGCCGCGGACGCGCTCGGTCGCCCGGCCGCCCCGGCGCAAGCAGCCGCGCCCGCCTAACCGCTCCGCTCGAGCGCCGTCCGATCCCAGCCCAGGAGATCTGCCGCCGCGTCGTACGTGCTCTGGAAGAAGGCGAGCAGCATCTCGTCCGGACTGGCGGCCGCGCGGACCGCCTCGTAGGGCAGGATGAACTCGCGCAGCTCGCGGTGGTAGTACGCCTCGCGCGGGCGGATCGCGGCGTCGGGCAGCCCGGCGGGCTCCGCGTACGCGTAGGCATAGAAGGCGGGCTCGGGCAGGACGCCTCCTCCCGGCCACCAGCCGGCGCTGATGCACTCGTGCGAGTACGCCTCCCGCGTCACGCGATCGGGCAGGTTCGGCACCCCGCCGGGATGCAGCGGCGCGCGGCGACCGGAGAACCGGGTGCAAGACAGGTCGAACCCCCCCCACCAGAAATGCACCGGGCTGCACTTGCCGAGGAAGCGGCCGCGGAATTGCTTCAGCACGCGATCGGCGTGGGCCAGCGCGCGGAAGCAGCGTTGCGCGGCCTCGGCATCGTAGGAGGCGTGCGCGACGTCGTTCGCGAACGGCACCGCGTCGGGCATCTCCACGGGTACGGGCCAGATCCTCACCTCGAGATCGAGCGAGCGGAGCAAGGAACGATACTCGCGATGGAAGTCCGCCACCGAGCGGGGGGCGAGCGGCATCGTCCGGTGGGCGCCGTCGCCGGTGCGCACCGCGAGCAGGTGGTCCAGGAAGTCGAGCTCGATCTCGAAGGTCCGCTCGCCGCGCGGCATCGGCGAGGTCGTCAGGCCCCGGGCGGTCAGGTAGAGGGTCACCTGCCACCAGTGGTTCGTCATCGGCGCCAGCGCGAGCCGCGTCTTCCCCACCATCTGCGTCCATCGGTGCAGCGTGGCCAGGGTGTCCTGCCACTGCGCGAAGGGCAGCGGTGGCCACTCCGGGCTGGCAGCGAGCGCACCCACCTGGCCTCCACCCTGCCCCGCCGGACGCGAGCGCGTCAAGGCGAGCGCCGGTGGTCAGGCCCCTTCTCCAAGGACGATTCCAGCACGCGCGCCACGTGCACGGCGCGCCGCCCCGCGCCGTCCTCGATCTGGTGGCGGCAGCTGGTGCCGTCAGCGACGATCAACGCATCGGCGGGAGCCCCGCGCACGGCGGGCAGCAGGCTGCGCTCGGCCATGCGCATCGAGACGTCGTAGTGGTCCTTCTCGTAGCCGAACGCGCCGGCCATGCCGCAGCAGCTGGACTCGATCACCTGGACCGAGAGGCCGGGCAAGAGCTGCAGCGCGGCGAGCACGTCCGGCATGGTCCCCATCGCCTTCTGGTGGCAGTGTCCGTGGAGATAGGCCTGCTGCTTTCCGTCCTTGCGCAGCGGCAGCCGGAGCTCGCCCCGGCGCGCCTCGCCGGCGAGGAATTCCTCGAACAGGAGCGACCGCGCCGCCAGCGCGTTGGCCCGCGGACCCTTCAGCACCACGCCGAGCTCATCGCGGAGCGTCAGCAGGCAGGAAGGCTCGATCCCGACGATCGGCGCGTCCCCGCCCGTCAGGGCATCCAGCAGGCGCGACATCTCCTCCCGCGCCTGGTCCACCAGGCCGGCGCTGAGGAAGGTGCGCCCGCAGCAGAGCGGGCGAGACGAGGTGTCCTCGACGACGGTGTATCCGCCCGCCTCGAGCACGGCCCGCGCCGCGCGAGCGTTCTCCGGCTCGAAGTACCGCGAGAAGCAATCGACGAAGAGGCGGACTTCCTTCCCGGCCTTCTTCACGGGCGCGGGCCGATAGAAGTCGCTGCGCCAGGCGGGCAGCTTGCGTCTCGCGCTCATGCCCGTGAGCTTCTCGCCGAGGACGGCGAGCGCGCGCACCCGGTTGCGCAGGTTGATCAGGGGAGCCAGCCGGCTCGCTACCGCGGCATAGCGAGGCAGATAGGCGGTGAGCCTCTCCGCCCTCGGGACGCCATGCCGCGCGTTCCAGTGATGGAGGAACTCGATCTTCATCCGCGCCATGTCCACGCCGGTGGGACACTCCCGGCGGCAAGCCTTGCAGCCCACGCAGAGGTCCATGGTCTCCTTCATCTCGTCGGAGACCAGGGCGTCCGTTCCGAGCTGTCCGCTGAGGGCGAGCCGCAGGCTGTTGGCGCGGCCCCGGGTGACGTCCTTCTCGTCGCCGGTCGCCTGGTAGCTCGGGCACATCACCGCGTCGAACTTGCGGCAGTTCCCGTTGTTGTTGCACATCTCCGTGGCGGCCAGGAAACCGCCCGCGTCGGACCAGTCGAGCGAAGTCCGGACCGGAAGCGACGCGTATCCGGGCTTGTAGCGGAACAGCGACCGGTCATCCATCTTCGGCGCGCGCACGATCTTCCCGGGGTTGAGCAGCCCGCCCGGGTCGAAGGCGTCCTTCACCGCCGCGAAGGCGCGCACCACCCGCTCGCCGAACATCATCTCGTGGAACTCGGAGCGGCTGATCCCGTCGCCGTGCTCGCCCGAATGCGATCCCTTGTATTCCTTGACGATGGAGAACGCTTCCTCCGCGATGGCGCGCATCTTCTTCGCGCCGGACTCGTCCTTCATGTTGAGGATGGGCCGGACGTGCAGGCAGCCGACGGAGGCGTGGGCGTACCAGGTCCCCTCGGTGCCGTGCTTGCGGAAGACCCTGGTCAACCGGTCGGTGAACTCCGCCAGGTCGTCGAGCGGCACGGCGCAGTCCTCGATGAAGGAGACCGGCTTCCCGTCGCCCTTCATCGACATCATGATGTTGAGCCCGGCCTTGCGGACCGCGGTCATGTCCGCCTGCGACTTCGCCTCCATGGTCCGCACCACCGAGCCCGGATGGCCATGGTCGGCCAGCATCTCCTCGAGGCGGCCGAGCGATTCGACCAGCGGCGCCTGCTCGTCCCCGGCGAACTCGACCAGGAGCAGCGCCGAAGGCGATCCCTTGACGTGCCGCTCGAGCGTCGCGCGGAAGACCGGAAGCTGCCGGGCCAGGTCCATCATGGTTCGGTCCACCAACTCGACCGCCGAAGGCCCGAGCTCGACGATGAAGCGCGTCATGGCCATCGAGTCCTGGAAGCGATCGAAGTGGCAGATCGCGCCCACCCGGTGCTTCGGGGTGCGGTGCAGCTTCAGCTTGATCCGGGTGAAGAACCCGAGCGTCCCTTCCGAGCCGACCATCAGCTTGGCCAGGTTCTGGCGCGGCTCTCCGAGCGTGTCGATGTTGTAGCCGCCCACCTTGCGCAAGAGCTTGGGAATGCGGAGCGCGATCTCCTCGGCGTTGTTCTTGTAGAGCGCCCGCATCGCCTGCGCGAGCTCCGCCAGGCGGCGAGGCGACCCGGACAGGTCCGCCGGGACCTCGCCGAAGGCGAGGCGCGAGCCGTCGGCCAGCACCGCCTCCACCTCGAGCACGTTGTGCACCATGATCCCGTACTTGATCGATCGCGTGCCCGCCGAGTTGTTCCCGGTCATCCCGCCGAGCGTGGCGTTGGCCGAAGTGGAGACGTCCACCGGGAAGGTCCACCCGGTCGGCTTGAGCTGCCTGTTCAGCTCGTCGAGGACGATCCCGGGCTGGACCACGGCCGTTCCCGCGACGGCGTCGACCTCCAGGATCCGGTTCATGTGGCGGCTGGTATCCATCACCACCGCTTCCCCGAGCGTCTGCCCGTTCTGCGAGCTGCCGCCGCCGCGGGCGATGACGGGAAACCCCTCTTCGCGGGCGAGCGCGATGGCCGCCTCGACGTCGTCGGTGTCCTCCGGCAGGGCCACTCCGATGGGCTGGATCTGGTAGATGGACGCGTCGGTCGAGTAGCGGCCGCGCGCGAACGCGTCGAACAGCACTTCGCCGCGGATCGCCTGGCGCAGGCGCGCGGCCAGGGTGGGATCGCCGAGTCGCTTCCGCCGGGTCACTGCCGAGCTCATGCGCGGCATCATACGTCGAGCGCCCCGCCTCCGACCTGGCTGCCGAGCACCTGCACGGCCGGGATTGCTGGGTCTGCTCCGACGCCACACTTTTGGTCCGTGCAAAAAATCAAGGGTCCCGAGGCATGGAGCGAGCTCGTCCTGCGCCACCGGCCGTTGGTGCTCCCGGCGGCCCACGATGCGCTCTGCGCGCGGCTGATCGAGAAGGCCGGGTTCCCGGCGTACCAGGTCGGCGGATTTGCGCTGGTCGGCTCTCGGTACGGTCAGCCGGACATCGACCTCATCCACTTCGGAGAACGGCGCGCGGCGGTACGAGACGTCATGACCGGCTGCAGCCTTCCGGTCCTGGTGGACCTCGACGACGGCTACGGCGACGTGAAGAACGTCACCTTCGCGGTGCGCTGCATGGAGGCGATGCGCGTCTCGGCGGTGTTCTTCGAAGACCAGAAGGCGCCGAAGAAGTGCGGGCAGATGGATGACAAGGAAGTCATTCCAGCCGGCGAGATGGTGGCCAAGATCCGCGCGGCCGTCGCGGCGCGCTCCAGTCCGGCCGCCGTCTACGTCATCGCACGCACCGACGCGCTCGAGGTCGAAGGCATGCGCAAGGCGCTGAAGCGCGGCGAGCAATACCTCGAGGCCGGCGCCGACGCGCTCTACGTCGAGGGCCCCCGCGACGACGAGGAGCTGACGGAAGTCGCGAAGGCGTTCCACGGTGCCTCGCTGGTCACCACGATGATGGAGGGCGGAGGGAAGACTCCCTGGCACCCGCCGCGAGACTTCGCCGAGATGGGGTACTCGATGATCCTGTATCCGACCAGCATCCTCTTCCGGGCCGCGCGAGCAATGGAACGGGCCGTTGCCGACCTCCGCGAGGGTCGCCGGATGGACATGAAGGAAGCGATGACCAAGGACGAGTTCATGAGCCTCGTCGGGCTCGAGTACTGGCAGGAAGTCGAGAAGACGTTTCAGCGATGAGGATGCGCCAGCCGGGAGTTGCGAGTGGAACCGGCGTGGCGTAAGCCGCCGGCATGATCGAGCACATCAGCCTCCGCTGCCGCAATGCCCGGGCGAGCCGGAAGTTCTACGAGCAGGCGCTCGCGCCGCTGGGATACGAGCTCGACATGGATTACGGCGACGCCTTCGGGTTCATCCAAGGGGGACGCCACGACTTCTGGCTCACGAAAGGCAAGGTGGGCACCCCGAACCACCTCGCCTTCCACGCCGACGACGAGAGGGCCGTCGACGACTTCTACCGGGCCGCCCTCCACGCCGGAGGGAAGGACAACGGCGCTCCTGGCTTGCGCCCGGAGTACGGATACGCTGCCTTCGTGCTCGATCCCGACGGTCACAACGTCGAGGCGGTGATCTGGGACGAGGAGCTGAAGCGGAAGAAGCCGAGGCGCAGAGGCGCCCGGCCTGGGAAGCGCGGAAGCAGGTCCGCGCGCGCCCGGCCCTCGTGATCCGCCTGCGGTGGAAGCCGACGATCGCGGTCAGCGCGCCTTCTTCAGCGAAGCCGAGTTGATGCAGTAGCGCTCGCCCGCCGGAAGGGGCCCGTCCTGGAACACGTGGCCGAGGTGGCCGCCGCACCTCCGGCAGTGCACCTCGACGCGCTCCATCCCGTGGCTCGAGTCGCGCTGCGAGTCGACGGCGCGTGCGTCGGCGGGCCGCGAGAAGCTCGGCCAGCCGGTGCCGCTGTCGAACTTCTCCTCGGCGCGGAAGAGCTCCGCGCCGCACCCCGCGCAGAGGAAGCGGCCGGGCTCGTGGTCGTCCCAAAGCTCGCCGCTGAAGGCGCGTTCGGTGCCCTTCTGGCGAAGCACGCGGTACTGCTCGGGCGTCAGCTCGCGGCGCCACTGCTCGTCGGTCTTCTCGAGGTGGTCGTCCATGGCGGGCGGATTGTAGCCCGATCGAAGCGCGAGCGCCGCGTCGCCCCAGGGGACGACGCGGCACCGCGCTTCCGAGCATGCCGCCGCCCGGTCGGCGGCGACTAGAACGACGAGAACTGGTAGCCGATGCCCCCGGTGATCGTGAAGGCACTGCCGAAGTTCCCCACGTCCTGGGTATGCACGCTCACGCGCGCGTTCCACCGATCTTCCTGGTAGCCCAGGCCGAGACCCATGCCGAACTTCACGTCGTTGGAGCTGACGGAGGTGACGTTGCCGCCGGCCCGCCGCTCGACGCTGCTCATCAGGTCGAACATCCCGAGCTCGAAGGCGCCGAACAGACCCTCGCGGTCCGCGCCCACGTAGTACTTGGTGCCCAGCAGCACCGGAATGGCGTGCACGTGCGAGCCCAGGCCGTTCACCGTCCTGTCCACGTGCGCCTGGAACCCCACCCGCGCCGTCAGGCTGAGCATCTCCAGCGGGTACTCGCCGACGAGCAGCGCGCCGCCGCCGACGCTGTTCACGTCGGCATAGTTGCCCAGCGGAATTCCGAACTCGGTATCCATCCCGATCAGGACGCGTGCCCTGCCGTGGGGCCGCGAGCCATGGGACCTGTCGGCGCGTGCCGCGCCGGAAAGACAGAGAAGAATGCCGGCCGCAATCGTGGCGATGATCCTGTTCATAGTGCCTCCATCCATGCTCGGACAGCGAGCACGACCGAGAGGGCGTTCACCACGACCATACCGGAGCGATGCTCGCCGACAAGGAAGCGGCCCTCGGCAAACGTGAGCGGCTGTGGGACCGTCGCGCCGGTTCTCGTCCTGGAGTTTTGCACGGCGGAAGAGCGTCAATCCGTGATAATGTCCCTCCTCCTCCCAAGGGGCGCATGAAGGACATGACACAAGAGCAGGCTCGAGCCGAGGCACTCAGGCGCTGGGGACCGAGCGGTACCATCACCTTCCGGCCCTCGCGGACGATCAAGACCGAGCGAGGCCGCCTCGCCCGCTACTGCTGCATCGTCGGCAACGGCGATGGGAGGTCGCCCTACTCCATCGAAGGCCAGGGCAACACCTGGCGGGAAGCATTCGAGGACGCCCGGGCGCGCGCTGAGTGACGACGCTTGGCCGCGCCGCTCGGGAAGGTGGTACACCGCAGGGGCCATGGTCAGCGACACCGAACACCGCATCGCCCTGTTCATCGACTTCGAGAACCTGGTGACCAACACCGGCATCAGCCCGGCCACCTTCGACCTGCAACCGGCGATCGACCGGCTCCTCGAGAAAGGGAAGGTGGTGTTCCGGCGGGCGTACTGCGACTGGTCCCGGTTTCGGGAAGCCCCCCAACGGCTGCACGACTTCGGGGTCGAGCTGATCGACGTGCCGCCCTCGACGCGCGCGGGAAAGAACGGGGCCGACATGCGCCTCGTCATCGACGCGCTCGAACTGTGCTACGCCCGCGAGCACATCGATACCTTCGCCATCGCCTCGGGCGACAGCGACTTCTGCCCGCTGGCCTACAAGCTGCGCGAGAACAACCGGCTGGTGACGGGACTCGGGGTCAAGGAGGCCACCTCCCCGCTCTTCGTGAAGGCGTGCGACGAGTTCATCTATCTGAAGCCGCCGCGGAAGGAGAAGGCGGCGCCGCGCGAAGGGCGCGCCAGCCCGCGCGCCGCTCGCGGGGTCGAGTCGCAGAAAGCGCGGGGTCAGATCCCGCAGATTGCCCGCGAGATCGTCTCCAGCCTCCTCTCGCGCGCGACCGGTCCACTGAATCCCTCGCTGATCAAGGAGACCATCGTCCGCAACCAACCGGACTTCGACGAACGGGACCAGGGCTTCTCGACTTTCAGCCGGCTGCTCCAGGCGATGGAGCGGGAGGGCCTGCTCAGGCGGCAGCAGCTCAACGGCCGCCAGTGGTACGTGCTTCCGCCCGACGCGCCCGCCTCGAGCCCCGCGACCGCCGAGGACGACGCCGGGGACATCGACGCCTCCGAGGAAACCTGAGCGTTCCGGGCCTCGAGCCACGACGATTTCAGGCGCCGGTCGCCTCGACCAGCGAAAGCCGGAACTGCCGGGTCCGGCGCTTCGAGCCGCCGCTGCGCGCGACGAGGCAGGTCTCTCCACGGGCTCGCCAGCACAGGGGGCGGAGCACGACGCCGTAGACCACGCCGTGGCCATCCGCGGCGAGGTAGTGGCCCCGCAGGCCGTCCACTACCGAAACGGCGCCCGCCCTCGGCAGATCGGTCGGCACATCCAGCGTCAAGGTGTCGCCGGACCGCTCGGAGGGCTCGCCGCTGGTGAGATCCAGGACGGCGATGCGGCCGGTCATGGTCGTCCCAGCCGGTACGCCCGGGGCGCCGACGCCGCCCTCACGCTCGCCTTGCGACCGCCATCGGTGACGGAGGCCAGGACCAGTACGGCTACGCAAACGACGAAACAGCCGACCACCAGGATCGAGATCGTGGGGAGCACGGCTTTCCTCTCGGTAGACGCGCACCGGTTTCGATGGGCGCGCAGGCAGTATGCGCCCGCCTGCGGGCCAAAGCTCGCCAAACGCCGCACCTTGGGCGAGCATTGGACCGGCGTCACCGTTAGAGCTCGGAGCACGCCCACCGCCGACGCGAGTCTCCGGACGTGGTTGGCGTCGCTGGACGGCTCCTGGCGCAAAACCCTCGAGCCTTTCTCACGCAATCCGCGCGGGACCGGCAAGGGAGGCCACATGGCCATCATGGGTTACGATCCGTACCGTCAGCTGGTGCACTTGCAGGACCGCGTCTTCCGCGCCTTCGACCAACCGCCGTATGGCCTCAACCGGGGCACCGTCGAGCCCGAGCAGTCCGTCATCGGTACCTGGACGCCGCAGGTGGACGTCTTCGAGAGCGCCGAGGCCATCACGCTGAAGGTGGAGCTGCCCGAGGTGAAGGCAGGGGACCTGGACATCCAGATCGAGGGCAACGCGCTCACGCTGCGCGGCGAGCGCAACCTGGAGAACGAGGACAAGCGCGACTCGTACCACCGCATCGAGCGGACCTACGGTCCGTTCAGCCGCACCTTCACGGTACCGTCGACGGTAGACACGGAGAACGTCAGCGCCGAATGCCGCGACGGGGTGCTGCGGATCACGCTCCCCAAGAAGTCCGAGCTGAAGCCGAAGCAGATCAAGGTGCAGGTGGGCGCCGTGCCCGCGCTCACCGAGAAGACCAAGCACTGACCCGAACGAGAGCGGGATCGCCAGCAGGCGGTCCCGCTTTCAGGCGGTGAGGTCTTTCCAGGCGACTTCCAGGCCGGCGGCGAGCGCGTTCCACCGCGCCTCGCCGGAGTTCTTCAGCGTTTCGAACCCGTGGCGCACCGCCTGGTGCTGGCCCTGCGCAGCCGCGAGTTGCAGCTGGAATGCCACCGAGCCCCGCGTCACGACCTGGGTGGCCTTCGACCTGAGCCATGCGAGCTCGTGGGCCCACCCCATGAGCTGCGCTTCCATCTTTGCGATGTACGCGTCCCTGGGCAGCATCGGAGCCCTCCTGCAGGCATGCGCTTTTTTGGATGGTAAGATTGCAAAAAATTGCAAAACCACCATGCTCACGATGCGCCGCCAGCGTCAAGAAACGTCGTTTTCCTCGCGCCCCTGCGGCGAGACCACTACGATCGAGGTGCCGCTGGGTGCAGCCTCTGCCCACGTCCTCGGGTCCTTCTGAACTAAGTCAGATCCGCCCGATCCATCCTCAAGACTTAGCGACAGTGCCTCGAGGAGGCCCAAATGTACGCTCGCAACGTCCGCATGCAGTTGAAAGCCAACAGCAGCGCGCAATTCACCCAGACGCTCGAGAAGGAAGTCATTCCCATGCTCCGAAAGCAAGACGGTTTCCAGGACGAGGTGGCGTTCATCGTCCCGGGCGGAGCGGAAGCGGTCGCGATCAGCTTCTGGCAGTCGAAGGAGAAGGCGGAAGCCTATAGCCGCACGGGCTATCCGGAGGTGCTGAAGGCGCTGGCGAAGGTCGTCGACGGAACCCCTACGCTTCTGAGCTACGAGGTTTCCAATTCGACGTTCCACCAGATCGCCGCTCGCGCGTAGGGCGCATTCGCGGTCCGTTCGTCGAGGGCGGCCACACGCCGCCCTCTTTCACCCTTCCGGCGGGCAGCCGGGCCGCCGGGCGCTTCCGAATCCATTGTTCGATCCGCTCGCGGCCAGTAGTGTCGGACAATGGCCACGCGGCGAACGCTCAGCGGCGTAGCTGCCTCCGACGGCGTTGCCATCGGCCAGGCACGCCTGCTCGTTCCCCCCGTGGTGGTCGTCGATCGGCCGATTTCGCAAGACCTCGTACCCGCCGAGGTCGCCCGGCTGCGCCAGGCAGTGACTTCCACCGACGAGCAGCTCGCGTTGCTCTCCGCGCGGCTGGAGTCGCAACATCTGCACGAAGGACATCTCATCCTCGAAGCTCACCGGTTGATGCTCAGGGACGATGAGGTCGTGGAGGGGGCGCGCCACCTGATCGAGAAGGATCGGATCGCCGCCGAAGGCGCCGTGCGCCGGGTGATCGACGGGATCGCCGCGACCTTCGCTCGCATGGAGGATCCGTATTTGCGCGAGCGGGGCGCTGACGTCGAGGCCATCGGTGACCGTCTCTTGCGGACGCTCCTCGGTCTGCCGGAAATCTTGCAGAGCAGCCCTCTCGCTTCCGCCGCGATCGGAGTCGGCACCATCCTCTCTCCGATCGAGGCCTTGCACCTGCCCCGGTCCGGCCTGGTCGGTTTCGCCGCCGAGCGCGGCGGCAAGACCTCGCACGCGGCCATCATCCTCAGGGCGCTCGAGATCCCCTTCGTCGTCGGCGTGCGCGGTCTGTGCGCGGCGGTCCGGTCCGGCGAGAGACTGGTCGTGGACGGGTCGCGGGGCCAGGTCATCATCGGCCCGGACGACGACGCGATCGCGATCTACGAGGAACGCCGCAGCCGGGAGCGGTCACGGGTACAAGCGCTCAAATCCCGAGGCACGGGCCCGACGGTCACGCGCGACGGCGTGCGCATCGAGCTCTCCGCGAACATCGAGGCTCCGTCGGAGGTCCCGGCCGCCCTCGAGCTCGGCGCGGAATCAGTGGGCTTGTTCCGGACCGAGCTCTTGTACCTCGACCGCCCCGAGCTGCCGAGCGAGGAGGAGCAGTTCCAGGACGCGGTCGCGGTGCTCACCGCGCTCGGCGGGCGAGAGGCGACCTTCCGGACCCTCGACATCGGGGGAGAGAAGCTGCCTCTGGCCGTGACCGTGCCGGGGGGCGCGAACCCGAGCCTCGGCGTGCGGGCCATGCGCTTCGCGCTCCGCCGCCCGGACATCTTCCGGACGCAGCTTCGAGCTCTCTACCGGGCCTCGGCGATGGGCCCGCTGCGGATCATGTTCCCGCTCGTGTCCGGGATCTCGGAGCTGGACGAGGCACGGCGAGTCTGCGCCGAGATCGCCGGGGAGCTCGCGCGCGAAGGGGTGCCCTTCGACCGCAACGTCCCGATCGGCGTCATGATCGAGACGCCCAGCGCCGCGCTGACCACCGATCACCTGGCTGGGAATTCGAGCTTTCTCAGCATTGGAACCAACGACCTCATCCAGTACACGTTCGCGGCCGACAGGGAGAACGAGGACGTCGCCTACCTCTACCACCCGCTCCACCCCGCGTTCCTCCGCCTCCTCAAGAGCGCGATCGACGGCGCGAACGCCGCGGGCAGACCAATCTCGGTTTGCGGAGACATGGCCGGAGACCCCGCTTTCACCTGGGTGCTCCTCGGGCTGGGCGTGCGGAGCCTCTCGATGTCCCCTGGCCTCATCCCGGCCGTGAAGTCGGTCATCGGCGCCAGCCGGCTGGACGAGATGGTGGCGCTTCTCGCGCAGGTGCTTCCGCTTCGCTCGGAGACGCAGGTGGAGGAGCTGGTCATGGGCGTCATGCGCAAGCGCTTTCCCCTCGAGCTCGCGAGCGCGGAGGAACCATGACGGCAGCGCTTCGTCAGGCAGCCGCGGGAGACCCCATGCGGCGCAACCAGCGCCAGTTCGCGGCGAGCGCGCTGCGGAGCGTGGGCTCGCAGCGGTAGCGGACCTGGTGCGCGCGGCAAGTCTCCTCGACGATCCTGGCCAGCGCCGGGTAGTGCAGATGGCACACCCGCGGGAAGAGGTGGTGCTCCACCTGGAAGTTGAGGCCACCGAGATACCAGCCGAGCAGCGCGTTCGCCGGCGCGAAGTCCACCGTGGTCGCGACCTGGTGCTCGGCCCAGTCGCTCTCGATGCGGCCCCGGTCGAGGAACTCGGCCTCTCCCACGCAGTGCGCGAGCTGGAAGACGGCGGCGAGCACGTTGCCCAGCGTGAAGATGCCGACCCCCCAGAGCGCCAGCAGCGCCCACGAGGGGTGGAGCACGGCCGGGAGCACGAACGCCCAGGAGACGAACAGCGCCTTTCCGGCCAGCGCCCCGAGTAGCTCTCGCCCGCGTGCCGGGGGAAACTGGTGGCCGGCGATACGGCCGGTGGCGAGGTCACAAAGATCGTCGACGAACCACCATTTGAGCGGGAACAGGCCGTACAGCAGCCAGACGTACAGGTGCTGGAAACGATGGTGCGCATGGCGAGACTGCCACGGCGCGAGTCGCAGCAGCGGGCCGCCCCCCTCGAGGTCGGGGTCGAGCGCGGAGATGTTCGTGTAGGTGTGGTGGAGCACGTTGTGCTTGCGGCGCCAGAGGAACGAGCTCGCGCCCATCAAGTCGAGCGTGAACGACAGGATGGCGTTCATCCGCGCGCTCGACGAGGCGCCTCCGTGATTCGCGTCGTGCATGACGGAGAACCCGACGCCGGCCATGGCGAGGCCGATGGAGACGCTCAGCAGCGCCGCCTCCCAGGCCTCGACGTGCACGAACATCAACAGGGCGTACGAGGTGGCGAGCCAGGCCAGCATGGCCGCGCTCTTGGCGCCCATCGCCCAGCCGCCGTGGCGGGAGCGCGCGGCGCCCTCGAAATAATCCTCCACCCGGCGCTTCAGATCAGCGTGGAAGGAGCGACGGGCCGGAAACCGGACCCGGTGCGAGTCAGTCTGCATATGCCTCCACGGTCGCCCAGTTTGCGACGCGCGTCCAAAAACAATAGCTGCGCCCGGTCACAGGCCTGTCACCCCGCTGCCGGCGCTGAAATCGGGGAGCTCCGAGCGCCCCCTGCTTATGCTGGACGCATGCACCACCATCAACTGGACCTGGGCGAGGTGAGGCTCCACTGGACCGAGGTGGGCCAGGGGCCACCCGTCCTGCTCTTGCATGGCCTCAACGACTCGCACCGGACCTGGCGGGAGATCTGGCCCCGACTGCAGGACCGGCGAGTCCTGATGCTGGACCTTCCGGGCCACGGAATGTCGAGCCGCCCGGACGCTCCGTACACGCTGGACTGGAACGCGACGCAGGTCGCCCGCTGGATCGAGCAACTGGGCCTGCGCGATCTGGATGTCGTCGGCCACTCCTACGGCGGCGGGCTCGCTCAATGGCTGCTCTTGAAAAGCCGCGCCCGGATCCGGCGCCTGGCCCTGCTGTCCTCCGGCGGCCTGGGGCGGGAAGTCTATCCGTGGCTGAGGCTCGCCTCCGCGCCTTTCCTGATCGAGGCCTTCGGCCAGCGCTGGATGGGGCCGATCGCCGGCTTCGCCATGGCGCGGGCCACCAGCGCTGATGCCCGGGCCGAGATTGCCTTGCTGACTTCCTACCTGCGCCAGCCCGGCAGCGCCCGCGCCTTCTCACGCACCGTTCGCGACGTCATTCG